>Ga0160429_1000220_pt1 | contig 67814 bp, 54 predicted proteins | sample SolpanmetagenomR_FD_108199 | JGI IMG/M metagenome (GOLD analysis project Ga0160429, IMG submission 108199) | Solar panel surface microbial communities from Lawrence Berkeley National Laboratory, California, USA - R | ecosystem: Engineered > Built environment > Solar panel > Unclassified ... | reverse complement strand
CTGGGTTTCGTGTCAGATAAACTCGGGGTACGGCGCGCCAACGTGGTGTACCTCTGCGTCGCAATCACAGTGCAGAGCATACTCGCCGCATTCACCGGTCTACCTGCCAGCATAGCAGTGGGATTAGTCGGGATTGTAGGATTCAGCATGGGTCCGTTATATCCGGGTGGTATTGTGCTGCTGACGCAGTTGTTGCCGCGAAGGCTGCATGTTGCTGCCGTGAGCTTTGTGGGGTCTTTGGGGCAGGTGGGCGCAGCGGTGCTTCCCTTCGCGATCGGGGCGGTGGTGCAGGGGGTGGGGATCGGTGTGTTTATGTATGTGATTGTAGGGTTGTTGGGGTTGAGCTTGGGGTTGTGGTTTGTTTTCTTGGGACTGAAAGCCAAAGAAGCTGTAGGCATTCAGGATGAGGAGGAAGAGGAGGCTGACGGTGAAGAGTATTAGCGGCGTGAGATGGCCGTTGTATCTTGGTAAAATGCTTCCTCGTCATGAACATATCAATGGAACGTTTTATGCGTCTGGTATTTTCTATTGTTGCGATATCAGAGGCTGATTCCCAAATACCTACCGAAAGACCGGAGATGTGTCAATAGCCCGGCTTACTTGGAGGCCGTAGTAATTCTTGTTTCCCTTGTTGTACATTGCATCACTTACGTACGTAGCCTCTAGTTAAAGGTCGACCCCCTGATCTCGGTGACAATACAACAATAAAGGAAAAACTGAGAATTCATACGCAGCATAACTTCCACCAACAACATAGATCCCACAACCACTCAAAGCCAAATTTTCACAATGAATATGCTTCCCATAATCCTCGCTCCATCTCAGTGCGCAGCAGCGCCATTCCTCATTCATCTCAACCAGCTCTGCCTCGACTGAATCGGGATGCCGACGAGGTACTCTTAACTAATACAACGACAGGGCAAGACTCAGTGGAGTCAACCTGTGTACACATTATGCGATCCATTGACAACACATCCAGCAGACTCAAGTGAAGTGGTGATGCGAAGAGTGTTAAAATCGCTTCCAAATCGAGCTCAGTCAAAATCGAGTCGACTCATCTCAGATCCGAGTGCGGTCTCGAACTAGAGTCGAGGAATAGCAGCCTAGAAAGTGACCAGGAGAAGTGCTGTGCAAGGCTGCTAACTAAGGCGCTATCCAGTCGAATAGAGGCTAAAACCGTGTGAGTAGCAAATCTCAAACATTGATTTAGGATGAGAATTGGCGATCGGGCTAAGGTCGAAATGTCGAAATGTCGCTGTATGAAGGGCGCCTTTCGCTCCTACCTGTCTTGTTCTCGGTTTTGTAGTATGAATGGGGACATTCAGGTAAGGTGGATAGCATACGTAGCCAAAACCACCTCTAGATTTCAAGCCATTAGCCAGAACTCACATTATGGTATGTTGTAGTAGAGTATCAGCACCACCACCACCATACTACAATCACACAATCTCTAACATCGCGCCTTCCATCAGCACAACTATGTTGCAGGAACCACAAGTTCCCAACAGAAGCCTTGAAGCTGACGAAATAAGCAGCTCAAGAACGAACAATGAGGATTGTGCGCTGCTCAATGGGGAGATCTAGTGACAGGATCCACTCATCTCATCTTTCGCATCATCAAGTATAGCCGTACTAGTCACACTTATCCGCCTGTCGAATGGCTATATGTTGAGGTAAGCGACCTTGGCCTGATTCGCGTAAGAGTGGTGGGCTAGCAAGATTCGGTGCATGACTGGGAATGATTCTTTAAAAGCTAGCAGCACTGTCTGATTTATTCATTCATTGATAACAGCAATGTAAGGAAAAAAGGCAAGACCTCGAGCAGGACTAATCAAAATGTATTTCTTTTCCATCTTTCTATCAAATGCGCAGCACATTTCACACATCAAAGTGGAGTGCAAGCTGTCTTGGTATGTATGAGGAAGCTTACTCGGCTTGACGGGAGACAACTACTTTGAGGAATGCTTTGGTTCAAGAATGGATTAGTTCAAAGACTGGGTATTGTTGTGCTGTGCTATGCACGGGCAACAGTGCAAAGCTCGACGTCGAAATGGTGAAGATTGACGATATTATTTATATCTGGCTTGAATTACATACGTTATCATGTCTTGCATATAATCCGTCGAATCGTACTAGAAAGCCATGCGTCCTTTACCAGCAGTAGTATGGTCGCTGTGTGGTGATTGGCCTATCAGGATGATGCACCCATATCTTCTTGGCCTTCTCGCGCTTCTCCCTTTCAGCGTACTCTCGGAGCCTCGTTGCTTCTTCCTTTAGTTTGACGGTAATGTCTATGATGCTATATCAGCACTGAGTTCACGATCCATCAATTGTTTTCACTTACTCGTCTGTGGCAACCTCAACCTATCTACTCTTCCTCTAGCCCTTGGGCTCGAATCCATACCATATGCACCCTTATTCACCCACGCCTGTTCGACATATATCCCAGTCTGATCGAATATCGTATGCCTCGTTCCATCCGCGAGCTTGATCACTCTCTTAGCCAAAGGATTGCCCTCTGCAATACCCAATCCCATACCCCTTTCCACCACAGCGCGATCTCTTGCCTCAATCAGGTGATTGTGAATTTCAACGGCTGCCTTCTTCTTGCTATATTGCATCTGCACAATCGCTTCCTCGATCGGCTTACCCGCTATTTGACGTGCCAACGGGCCCAGCTTCTTGACAGACGTCTTCATGAATTCAGACGCCATGGAGTATTCACGTTCCGTACGCTTGATGATCTGGTTTCGCGAAAGCCGACCTCGGCGCTGAATAGCCTTGATGACCATTTTCCTCTCCCAGCGCCTGCGGACTTCGGGTTGAGGGTCGAGCTTTGCGGCCATGACGGCCGGGTCACGTTCGCGGCGAGTGGCATCTTGGTTCGTTTTGGCGCGACGGGCTCGGCCTGGGTCTAGAGAGGAGAAGATGGAGTTTGTGGCGAGCGAGCCTTGGGTCGGTGGTTTCTGGGCGGGGGGTGCAGCGCGGGCTTTTGTGATTTGAGGGTTCTTTTTGAGGTATTCGGCGAGGATGGGATTGTTTGCGTTTGGATCTGGAGTGGGAGTGTTGGAGGTGGAGGCGTAGCGGCGGGAGGGAAGAGTGCGAGAGGTTGGTATTGAAGAGGTTGCTGTGGGCGCTTGTAAGTCATTGGTGCTCGTGGAGGATTTACTGTCTTGTTCCGCAACGAGTTTTGGAGCTCCATCATCGCCTCACACAAGCACAAAGGTTCAGATTATTGACACGTACCTGTAGGCCGTAGCCTTATGCAATATCTGGATAGACTCATGCTGATGTGCACGTTCTATCAAAGTGTTTTTCTTGTTGTCGTCGTCTTGCAAAGAAACGATGATTATTAATACGGGTTTTGCAGGGTATTGACAAGTTGATCGAGTGAAATTGAATGTCAAACAATGCTTAGTACTTCCTTCAACATCAGGCCTAAATGTTTTGCAGCTGAATTTGGACGTCCTCGAGGCTTGAGATTGTACGCAGGCTTATAACTGCACGGCGACCATCATCGATGCTGTCTACCATGGGCTGTTTCCAGTAACAAAGTACTGTATACACCTGATTTTGCTGGTTTCCAGCCGACAAGGTTCGGGTCGTCTTCGCTTGTCGATCCTTCAAAAGATCCAAAAGGCTCGAATGGGCGATCAAACCGCCAAATGCTATTTATTATTGACTACAGAAAGCCATCTCTGTCCAGAGTCATCATGGCTTCGGACGACGACGACCAACCTTCGTCCGCTTCTGCTTCTGAAGACCTATCTTCCATTCTACGAGCAGATGATACAAGTATTAGAAAAGCTTTCGTTGCTGCCTTTGTTTGTTTGCGATGTGATAGATCCCTTTCGAAACGGTTCGTAGCCTAGATAGGCTAACTCGGCATCACAAAGATCGTGAACAGCTTACTGCCTCTTTATGCTCTTTGCCTTGCCTGCTCCTTCGTCGCATGTTGAGATATTTAGTAGTAGCCCGCTTAGCTCGCTTACATGATTAGGCATTAATCAGCCTAGGATCAAGGTGAAGATTGCAAAAGGTGTTGGTTGGGAATCCGAGAGCGAGCTTGGCTTAGATCTGCCTGCACGACTCATACTACTTTTGCGTTCTGTTTTTGTACAATTCGATGTACGGACGGCCTCTGTTCCTCCTCACCTTTCCCTGCAACTGCCTCGCAGGCGCTGACACTGTAGGTAGCAAACAGCAACACTGCACTACAGCATCTTGAATGCGATCCAATACGACGAGGCCGTAGAAGCTCCGCGCATAATCAAGTAACCACAGAAGGTGCGGGTGGCAGGTCGTTCCTTCTCTGTTCGCCTATCACCATCATGTCGTCCAGCAATAGGATGAACATCAGCAATCTGCTGTCGCCCGACCCTGGCAGCAATACCACTGCGACACCGACGGCTCCATCCTACTCACCACCACCAAAAATCTATCGTCGAGAGTCTGGAAACCAAGCATATAACCAAAGCTACTCTCAACCACAACAGCAGCAGCAGCAACAGCAGACATACCAATATCAATACCAACAACAACCTCCATCTCAACCATATCCATCTCCTTCCGCACTGCTTGGTCCTTCGCCGCTTTCGCCGCAAGTAACTCCTCCAATATCATCTCAAGCAGCTGTAAATAGAGCTGCGCCAAGACAAAGAAAGAAGGAAGCACCTTTACTCCAAAGAGCTGTGACATCGCCCCACCACTACGACCGGAACATAACTCCTTCATTGCAACAGAGCGTTGTGCCTCAAGGTCAACCTATGTCTGAATCTCTACTGCCTAACCTAGCCACCGTTTCGACCTCCTCACAAGGTGCTGCTAGGACGTATTCTGGCGCAGGGTTGAATACTCCACCTGCCGACTACAGACTGTCTCCATTAGGCTATGGTGCAATCCAGCAACAACTATCACCGCCTGCATTACTACGACAAACTTCGACCGAGAAGATGGATTTCCTTGCAGGTAGGAATGACTCAAAACAAGATTCATCACATCACATGCTTAAGATTCTGACTGAAGTAACAGATGTCGCATCAATGCAACAAGCACAACAGAGTCAAGCACGCAACATCCACAGCTCCATGTCCGTGCAAGATCTACCCCGATCTCCACAGCCGTAAGTTGTTCAATTCATCGTCTATTATCAGAGATCGACCATGCTAAAAATCTTCTAGACCACCACTCTCACGACGCAGCTCAGCTCTTGCTCCTTCTCCTGCAGACCATATGATGTCTGACGCTCCTACCACCACCGTACAACCTCGAACTTTCAGAGCAAGCACACTTACCACAGCCGAACTACAGAGCGTGTCCGAGCTTACTAAACAGCTCTCCGAAAATTCCTTCCTCTACGATAGCCACACCAAGCTCATCAAGATACTTCAAGAAGGACTAAGAAGACATATCGCCCCACCTGGAGCAAATGTACTGCAAAATCCACACGAATATAGTCTACTGCCAGAGCTACGGCAAGCAAGAGATGCCATGGATTCCAGATTTCCTGTTGGAGAAGAGCTTTGGGTCGAATGGATACAAGATGAATGCATGTTGGCACAATCAAGTGAAGAGCGTGGTACAGTCATGGAACTGTGTCAAAAGGCTGTCCACGATGAAGTTGGTAGCACCAAGCTATGGCGTTTGTACGGTGACTGGATGTTACATTTGTACAACTGCAGCCATGATACTGCTGGGCTATCCGAGATCAGTGCACTGGAATCTCACCCTATTGTAGGTCAAGTTCTCGCGCGGCAAAGATGGTCTGAAGAAGACAAAATGGTTGGTCCTGAAGTTTTCAGGTGGGATATAATGCTGGAGGTATGGCGTTCAGGTGTAAAGGCTACAGAATGGCACATTAACGATTCTCACGTTGTATGGGATTCGTACATGAAGATTTTGCTTCAAGATCTTCAAAGTCGACCATCTATTGAGAAGATGGACGAGATCAAGAAGCTTTTCAGTCTTCGTCTCAGGACCCCGCATGCCACTTGGGACGACACATCATCAATGTTTTCGTCTTTCGTCACACGATATGACGACAAAGCGTATGAGATGATCATGGTTGAGATGAACAAACAAGCTGCAGCGGCTAAGCAAGAATTTGCACTCCGCCAAGATCACGAACAGAAGCTTGCTGCTGCTGCCGAATCCGGGGATCAGAACGCAGAATGGACGGCGATGAACGAATACCTCGAGTTGGAATTCGACCAAATCAAAACTGGTAAGTCGTCGCCAGCCAGTTTCGACCTTTATATAAGCTTGTTTGAGCGCGCCCATCTCCGTTTCCCTACAGATGCTGAGTTGTGGGAGGATCACGTTGATATCATCATCGAAAATGCCAGAGCAGAAACACAGCTTATTCCTTTGACCTATAATGCCACTCGGCATTGTCCGTGGTCTGGAAATCTATGGGCTAAACGATTGGTTGCGCTTGAGGCGTTTGGCGTTGCTTTTGAAGAGATGGAGGACGCGAAGCATCACGCAACTAGTTCCGGTTTGCTTGAATCTGTTGGTGGTATTGATGAGTTTATCAAAGTACAAACAGCCTGGTGTGGGTTCCTGCGACGCAGAGCATTCAGCAGTACTACTGATGAGGACGAAGTCGACATGGCTGAAGTCGGTATCACATCTGCAATAGAAGGCATCAAAGCTCTAGGCGAGAGGAAAGAAGGCAAGCAATTCAAGGGTGATCCCGACTATCGTGTTGAACGCATTCATCTCAAGTTTCTTTCTCAAGCCGAACGCTTTGATGAAGCTCGAGCGAAATGGTGGCAGCTCAGCTTTATTCATGGTGATCACTGGGAGTTCTGGGAACGATTTTACACCTGGGAAATCTCAATTTGGGGACGAAGTGTAGGTGGTAAGAAACTGCCTTCGCCAGAGCTAGCAACAAAAGTGCTCTTTACGGCAATGCGTCGGGAGGATCTTGACTGGCCCGAGAAGATGATCGCAATGTATCAACATCACTGTCGTCAACATGAAGGTGTCCTAAAGGTACGAGAAGCATCTGTCGAGGCACGAAGGTCATCCAAATTATTGGCGAAACGTCGTCAACAAGAAGCTGCGGAAGCAGCAATTGCGCAAGCTGCTGCACAGCAACAATACCAAGCTACCAATCTTTCTGTTGACCCTGCAGTCAATGGCAAGCGCAAGTTGGAAGAGCTTGGTCTTGCTGATGGATACACTGCGAAGAGAACCAGAGCCGAGGTCAGTATAGGGACAGATCAATACCCAGCTTCATCCTCCGCGACATCGCAGGTGAAAAGAAACAGGGAGAATGCCACAATCATTGTCAAGAATGTTCCAGCAGACATCACTGAAGGTCGTTTGCGACAATATTTCCGAGACTGTGGCTTTGTCAATAATGTCACAATCATACCTGACGACAACAACAATACTGCAACTGCGACGCTGGAGTTTGAAACCAAAGAAGATGTACTTGCCGCTGTCACGAAGAACATGAAGTCCTTGGATGGAAACCCTATCGAGATTCAAATAGGCTCCGGAACGACATTATACGTTACCAACTATCCTGCAGAGGCTGATGAAACCTATATTCGGGATCTCTTCAGTCAATTTGGTGACATTGTTGAAGTACGTCAACCGTCTCTCAAGTACAACACTCATCGTCGCTTCTGCTATGTCCAATTCCTCTCCTCTTCTGCAGCCAAGAATGCCGAATCCCTGGACGGTAAAGCGCTCAAAGGTGGTCTCATTCTTTCCGCAAAACTTAGTGATCCCAGCAAGAAAAAGAAGCGCGAAGGTGCATTGCAAGAGGGTCGCGAAGTCTGCGTGAAGAACGTCAATTGGAGCGCTACTGAAGATGGCTTACGTAATCTCTTTGAAGCATGTGGTGCCGTGCAGAACGTTCGCATTCCACGTAATGTGAAAGGTCAGAGTACAGGTATTGCTTTTGTCATCTTTTCGTCCAAAGAAGAAGCACAGAAAGCAGTGGTCGACCTTAACTTGAAAGATTTCATGGATCGTATCCTTAGTGTTGAACTGGCCTCGGATAACCACAAAGGGACGAAACGCATTGACAAAACATTGATTGACAACGGCTCACCTGCACCACCAACAGAATCGGCTGGTAGTCCCGAGTCTACGACTGGAGCCAACACGACGACTATCAAGAACGATTATCATCGCGCGCGTACTCTTCGCCTCTACAACATCCCAGACACCGTAAGCAGCGCACGCATCCGTGTTCTTGCAGAACCCTACGGAGCACTCAAGCAAGTCAAGCTCTTTCCCGAAAAAGGCGAAGCACAAGTCGAGTACGAATCCATTGCCGATGCTGGCAAAGCCGAGATGGGATTGCAAGGGCATCAGATTAATGGTGTGACGATTCAAATCAAGATTTCTGCCTCGAATGATGGAAGTCTCACGGGTGGACCTGGTCGTGGTGGGAATGGTAGTGTTGCGGATAGGCATGCTTTCAAGGGTAAGAAGGCGGCGATGCCTTTTGCACCTGTGACCAAGCGGCCACAACAGCAGGGGAAAAGAGGTGGATTGGGTATGAAAAGAGGGGGTGGAGGTGTCGTGGCTGCAGGAAGGAAGAGTAGTATTTTATCGGACACAAACATGAATGATAACCAGGGCGCAGGCAGCAGTGGCGGCGGCGGAAAGTCCAATGATGACTTTAGGAAGCTGATGACTGATGGGAAATGATATAGATTGAATGGATGATGGTAGATGGTGCATAATAATGGATGGAAAGAGAGGAATTGAATAAAGAGGCAGGCATTATACCCCCCCACGCAGCACACAGGGAAAAAAGTTTGTATCATAGTATTTGCATAATATAAGCATGGTGGAGAAAAATTAATAGAATGAATTGTGTAATTGTAGAATCTGCATACCAGGTACTCATGACCAGTCTAGCCAGTCTCTACCATTCGTACACGCTACACTGCTCTATGCATCTTTTGAGCCAGCCTCGCCTAAACAATAAACGATGAGGAAAAGCGAGCGAGCGAAGGCCTGTAGTAAGAGGTGTGATTGAGTTGAGTAGAGTAGAGTAGATAACATGAAATGCATGTAATGGGATATGATGTCGCGATTTCGGCAGCTTGCTTGCTCTAGTTGCATGCTTATACTAGATTTTGCCTTGGGTACCTATTGAATCTTCAAACCATGAAGGAGGTATGCTGTGGAGGACGGGCGTTGAGCAAAGTTTCCGATGTTTTTGAGTCGGATCCATTTCATTTTCAATCATCGTCATCTTGAGAGGGACGGACGGTAAGAATACTCTGTTATGTAATAATGAAAATAGGGTGGATAACAATGCCTTTCTTTTCACCCCAATAAAATCCACGACGAAATAAGAAAGCTGGAACGAAGCGCCCTGCCACGGGAAAGCAAGGGCTGGGAAGGAAGGAGGGCAGAAAGGATAGGATAGATGGAGCGGCTAATAGTCATTTGTGTACTGTATGGACTATTTTTGATGCACAACATATTCATTGCCGGTCAATTTTGGATCTGACTTCCAGATGATTTAATTCTTCATGTTAATGTATGTTCCCTTTATTTCATATACTCATAAAAAGCCACAGCTGAGACGTAATAGACAATTTCCATACTGAGTTCGTTGATTGAGTGGATGGCCTGTCCTGGCCTGGCCTAGAAAATCGAGTTGACAATGTTGCCGCCTACAGACAGGAATATTAGCATTCACACCTCGCACATTCCTCTCAACAGTGCTATTGGAAAACGTGGACGTACCAATCGTGGCTCCTGCGCCGAAAATTGCAGCGTTGCCCAACTTTGACCCAAATTTCTTGCCCTAAGAAAACATTATGTTAGCATAATGTTCCATGTTTCATTGTATACTTCTGAGCTCTTGAACATACCGCCGCAGTCATCTTATCACTATTCACACTCGATCCAGTTTGCTGTGGTGCTTGAGAAACAGCCATAGGCATATTGCCATAGCCCATTGGCCCTTGAGCTCCCGACGGCGGTTGTGGAGTTTGCTGCGAGCCATACATGTACGGCTGCTGCTGTTGTGGTGGTTGCATATCCTTTGCATCATCCACACGCACGTACGAACATGGGAAGATGCCAATGTCGCCTGTACGCTCACTTCGTCCTTTCCACCACTCGGCGTTCATGTATTCCAGCACGGTGACGCGATCGCCGGGTTGGAGGGATAAATCACCTGCATCAGTTGGGTTGTAAGCGTAGAGAGCATTGGCACGAGCCAGGCCATCGGATTGTGGTGGGACTGCATAGGGAGGTGGTGAGGCGGCGGGGTTTGGGGTGTGGGATTGTGGTGGTGGTGGTTGGTAGAAGCCTTGGTGGTCGTTCTTTTCGTTCATGGAGAGGTTTGAGAGGTTGGGTGTTGGTGCGGAGGCGTTGACGGGGATGACGACGGAGGGGGTGGATTCTTGGGGGAGTTGGGAGAGGAAGGTTGTTATTTGATTGGAGGAGACGAGGCCCATGTCTGTGAGAAAGTGGAGTTCCTGGTTGGTGTGTGTGAGTGTGGGAGTAGTGTGAGATAGGTGGGAATGCTTGCTTACTGCTTTGATTGTTCGAATGGCGCGATCGACCATTGCGGTCTGGAAGGGTTGTTGTGCCATTGTGGTGTGGGATGCGAGTGTAGGATGTTGGAGGCACAGTTCGAGTGTGAAATTGAGATGAGATGAGTGAATTGAAGAGAGGCGGAGGGTGAGATTGTAAGCAAGAAACTTGAGCTAAGCCTCTCTCGCAGGCCGAAACATGAAACACAACCGCTTGGCTGATCGCATGTGACAATGATGAATCTGAAACAACACCGCCAGCTCCATTCATACAGCCAACTATCTAAACATCTATCTACTGGAGTATTAGAGAACACGCGGAATGCATTTGTCCAATCTATGCCAACTCTTCTGATAAAACTCCCAATGCAATGCATTTCGTTATCGTCGTATATCGTGTCAAACTCATCAACACATGAAAATGCTCCTCTACCATCTCTCCCTCTCTCGGGCGCTATACCTTCCCGGCTCTTCCAATCCTCCCTCCTTCCTTCTCTCCTTATGACAACTTCCCTCGTTTCGGTCCTCCACCTCCAGCCCCATCTTCATCCATATCCGTAAAGTCCAGAAGATCAGGGAACGCAGACTTTCGCTTCTGTCCAGCTCCACTCCCAAGATTGCCTAGTGCTATTACTGAATTCCGGTCACGTTGAACTCTTCGATGTACTGGCTTTGGCGTTATCATGTGTGCTGGTGAAGAGTGTTCCAGATCCATGTCATCTTGTGCGGCCCGAAATTGATAGACATCTTGTCGAGGTGTAGACACTGGTTTCGTTTCCAATATTTGGGCATTTGCGGTCGAGGTAGATCGTGAGGCTGAGGGTTGTGATTGTGGTATCGGTATCGTCCTTGGTGATATATCGTCTGCATACTTGTTCGCCCTCTCCACAGGTGCTTTGACCCTCAGATGTATCCTGTCGTCACCATTCACATTACTCTCCTCTGCATCCTCGCTACCATATCTGTTCTGCGACAATCGCTCGGTAGCCCATTGTCGTACTCTCCATCCTTCTCCATCTCCTAGACCCAAGTTCTCCGAATCTAAGAACGATAGGAGCTCTTCAACGGCATCTTGATAGCCTGTGGCTCGTGCGGAGTCTTCGTCTGCAGCGGCGATCTTATATAGTTGTGCAACTGATAATGCTGCAGCTTTGAAAGCTTGGTGTAAGTCGGCGTTAACTTGCCGCCGAGGGAACGAACGTGGTAATGATTTATTGAGCGAGTTGAGTGAATCCATGGTGGTGTTTCTCCGGTGTATGCCTGTCCGTCTCTGACCAGGTAGTGTTGATGTTGTTGTCTCCGCTCGAGCGTGAAAACGACGATAATGTTTAGGCTGGTGTTATTGTAGACGAAGAGAGAAAGTTTTGTGATTAGAGCGAAATAGTATCCCGATGCAATCCTCGCTCCTTCTTTGTCTGCAATGGTCTGGGGCCTTTGTTAATGTATGATCAATGTTGACATCAGTATGAAAGAAGACAAAGTCTTGTGATATTTGCCAAGGCCGAGATTAGTTGAAAGCCCCTTTTGCACATTCAAGTCCACCACACTTCTCTTCTTCTTTTCATCTTCCCATCTGTGATACAACTTCAGCACAGACAAGTGCTTTAGGTACGGGCATAGACGCTTAGTAAAATATGAATATGGGTTGACTTCGTTCTGTGACTCTTGCGTAGGGCTGCTTCTGTGAGGCACTGAGTGCAAGAAAGAGGTGGATCAACAGGACTTTGCCAGGCAGTCTTTCGATATGGGCGACACGAACTTTTTGACAGCTCGTCTGAAGAAAGAGACAGACGATGGAGAGTCTCACGTGGCATATTGGGACGAAGGAGCGGACGAGAAGGAGTCGCTACCTGAGTATACTAACATGGAGCCACCCTCCAGCATTTTCACAACCTTACGCTACTCTGAGGCAATGATGGATTGGGAGGCTAACCACAGTCTGCCCGGAATATCACACGATAAGCTGCATACCCGATTTTACATGCTCCAATACCATATCGATCGGCTGAAGAAAGCAGCTGAGTATTTCAAGTATCCTACATATACTTTCGACGACGAAGACAGTCTCGCGCGTATGATGGCTGATGTCGCATCGAGCGAGCTCGCCATATCTTTTCATAACGACCCCAGCCGCTTGCCCTTACCAGTCGGACGTGTCCGTGTGATGATAACATCTACTGGAGAGGCCAAAGTTGATTGTACTGTCTCTCCATTGAAGAGCATCGAACGTGAAGAAACGTATTTTCCACAATCACTAGAAATACCCGAGCCTCTTCCAACTCCAATCTATCGGCTGTACCTATGTCCATTCCCGACTGAGCCTTCGGCGTATACCCGACATAAGACTAGTTGTCGAGACATGTACGCAGCAGCTCGTGTGGCATGTGGCTTACCAGCTCAACCTACATCATCACATCCAGTCGAGATCCTGCTCTGGAGTCCTAGAGGCCGACTGATGGAAGGGAGCCTTACATCAGTGTACTTCTACCGTCCAGATACGCAAGGTATAGGCCGGTGGGTCACACCCAGTCTACAAAGCGGTGGGAATGATGGCACGACTAGACGATGGGCACTAGGGCAAGGCTTGTGCATTGCAGGTAGTGTCTATGTAGAAGGCAGGAACGGTGATGGTGTAGAGGGCGTGAAAGAAGGAGAACTTTGCTGGATCAGTAATGGTTTTAGAGGCTTTCAACTTGCTCGAGTTAGGAAGTCCTACTACGAGCGCGCTGTGCAGGAAAGGCGGGTGAAGAAAGATTGAGAACATTGCTCTTGAGACAACCACGTTCGATCAATGTCTGATGAAGCTCTGTGAGCGCACGACGGGAAGTCCTCGAGTAGTGCTGGTGGTAGCAGTCATGTCACTCGCCGATAAGTGAGTTTGTTACATGCCTTCAGCCTCATGCCGCATATCACGCTTCTTCATAGGCTATGAATCTATAATGCTGCTCCTCCGCGCATCATTCTCTCAGAGCTGAGGTTGTCGAGGATTGTTCACCAATACTACGACAACCCTAAGCGGTCTTACTAACATGCTTCCATACACTAACATGATCCGTCCCCTCCCCAATCTTATGCGTTCTCTCCGCCTTCCACCTCTCCACTCTTTCCAACCCCTTCTCATCATTCCTCCCTTTCACGAACTCCTCCTCCGTGCCATCTGGGTACCCTTTCTCGTCATATTTCAGTACTTCTCCCGGCCGACTCAAATGCGCAACATATGCTTCAGCATTCATACCAAACGGAGGCCCACCAATCTTCGGATCCTTATACAGCGGAAACTCCAAGCACACCAGCCTCCCTTCCTGCGCCAACAGCCCTGCCTGCCTCGTTGCCCACTTCGGCCGTAACTCTGGCGGTAACGCGCAAAAGAAGGTGTAATCATAAATAAGATCGAATTTGAAATCCTTGTCATTCAACGCAGAGTCCACAAGCCAGGCGTCATCAAAAAAGTCACCGCAGATGAATGTATAGCGTCCGCCGGCATCGCTCTTGCCTTCACCTGCCGATTCGTCTTTGTATCTGTCATATGTCTCTGCTGCATTCCTCACAGCGGCTTCCATAGCTTTCTCGCTGACTTCCAACCCGTACGCGTCATAGCCCAGACTGGCTAGTAGCAGTACATCGTACCCCTTGCCGCAACCAGGTACCAGTGCTGTTCTGCGTCGTTGGCCTGCGAGGTCGCCGCGATCATGGACGGAATTTTGGATGGAAGGGTCTTCGATGGGACCGCCTAAGAGATCCTGGCGTTTGGTGAGCGTGTCGATGAATGCTGGATTGGGGCCTAGGCGGTCCCAGGGAAGCCATGGGTCGGAGGAGGTGGCTGCTTTGTCCCAGATTTGTGACCATAGTTTGGTGTGTTCGGAGGTTGGTGCGGTGAAGTGGTCGCGGAGGCGGTTGCGGTCGTCGGGGGGTGGTGCTGGGGTGGACATTGTCCTGGTGTATTGTTGTAGCAGGTGATTGCAAGGGCGCTTTGGTGATGAGACGGCAGCTACTGAGTGATCATATCTGAAGTGAAGTCTGCGGGCAAGAGGAAGGACGATGAGGGGGTAGTCGTCATTGACACCGGCGCATGCTCCGCGACAAAGTCGGTAGACTCATTGGTGAGGGCAAGGTCACTTGCTGTCTGACTTGGTCGATTGTCTTACAAGTAATTTCTTTCCGCTGTATTATAGGTCAGTAGCAGATCCGAGAAAGTAGCTTTCGAGAGCAGACATCTTATCTCTCATGCAACATGTTCTGTCAAGTGTCTCTTGATTCCTCCCTCGGCTAAGTCGGCTTCGGCCTTCGCCCTCTAAATGTCAATTAGTAGACCGATAGAGGAACGCCTCCCGACACATCACCAGCAGATAATGCAGAGCTCTCCCCAGCTTTTGTTCTTTCTCCCATCCTCCAAGTTGTCGTCTTGTGTGCGGAGTCTGGAAAGTGCCTTGACAATGTGTGCGTGTGACTGCGAACGATTTACTTGCCAATATGCCTGCGGATACTGCCAAGCACATCGTGGAGGAGCCGATACAGATCCCTGAAGAGATCGCTGTCGAGGAGCATAAATCTCCATCTATTCACCATGAGAGACATGGAACCCACGAGGAAGAGCATGAGGACCATGATGAACAGGAGGAACACGAGCAAAACGACGATATAGCAACTGCTCCACACCACGATCTCGAAGCACAAGCGAAACAACCAGCACCAGCACTTCTACGTACAGTGACCAGCAGCTCCCGCCGTAGCGTAGTCAAGGTCCCTCGATCCAAACGCACAGGTCTCCTCGGCCGTTTCACCATTCTATACGAAGCAGAAGAACCCAAAGACTATCCTCGGCGCATAAAATGGTTCCTTACTACCATTATCGCTTTTGCAGCAGTCACAGCAGCCATGGGCAGTTCAATCATCTTACCTGCCCTTCCGGAAATCGAGTCGACGTTCCATAGCACACCGTTCGTCACAAATGCAAGTGTGGCTTTTTACATGCTAAGTATGTCGTTATTCCCACTATGGTGGTCTTCTTTCTCAGAGACTGCTGGACGGAGAACGGTATATTTGGTCAGCTACATCATGTATATCGTCTTCAACATTCTAGCCGCAGTGTCGACATCGATCAGCATGTTTATTGTTATGCGTATTTTGAGTGGTGGTGCTTCCGCGTCGGTTCAGGCTGTTGGTGCTGGAACTGTAGCTGATCTGTGGGAGCCTAGGGAGAGAGGCAAGGCTATGAATCTGTTCTACATTGGACCACTCTGTGGCCCGTTGTTTGCACCTATTATTGGTGGTTTGTTGACGGAAGGCCTTGGTTGGAGGAGTACTCAATGGTGCGTAGTATAGACATTGGCAGTGTCATGAATATATCTACTTACTTCATTGACCAGGTTCCAGACAATCTATGGCGTTCTCGTTTTTCTAGGCCTCCTCCTGTTTCTCCCCGAAACCCACCACATCGCGCCTAAGCTCAATCAAATCGAACAACAAGCCATTACATCCGAAACCAACGCAGAAAAAGACTTCCGACCAAATCTCTCACGAACAGCCTCGCGTCAAAGTGTAAAAAGTGCTGCAGTCAAGACGCGGAAAAGCCTCCTCCTTTTGAAACGCATTTTCATTGATCCATTCAAAATCATCACTTATCTACGATTTCCTCCCGTCGCTCTTACAGTACTATACGCTAGCATAGCTTTCGGCTGCTTGTATTTTCTGAACATTAGTGTCGAATCCACATTCTCAAAACCACCATATAATTTCGGCACGATTGAAGTTGGATTACTGTATATTTCAAACTCACTTGGATACTTGATTACCAGGTATGTACCACTCTCACCCTGATCACCTACTCGTCCGTATCGTCACAATCAACTAACACATCACAGCCTCCTCGGCGGCCGCTGGGTCGACAAAATCATGGCTCGAGAAGCCAAACGCGCAAACCGACTTACCCCGTCAGGCAAACTAATTTACCTCCCCGAAGACCGTATGCGTGAAAACGCATGGCTCGGTGCCCTGCTTATGCCGGCGGCATTATTGTGGTATGGCTGGACGGCGGATAAGGGCGTGTTTTGGTTTTGTCCTATTTTTGCGAATTTCTTTTTCGGGTACGTTTTCATGATTTGAATGTTGATGATATAGGAAACTTTCAGCTAATTGATCAGTAGAGTTGGAAGTATGTTCTTTGATTTGATGGTGTGTGTGTTTTGTTGTGCTAGAGTACTAACGCTTGAGTGAATAGGTATGTTGATATTTGGTGCTGCTACGACGATGCTTACAGAGTTCATGCCGAAGAAAGCTAGGTATGTTTATTATCCTTAACCCCGTCTCTCCAACGATCACGTCTTCCTTTGCCTTTCTCATCCTCAGTTCACTCCCCTCCGCATCTCCCTCTCCCTCTCCCTACATCGATCTTCTCCTCCTTTCTCTTCCTTCCCTTTCCTTGTATACCACCCCACCAAACTGACCTCCACCCCTCCCCTCTCACAGCAACGGCGTAGCCCTCAATAACGCCGTCCGAAACATTTTCTCCTTCCTCGGCACCCTCCTCGCCGAACCAGCAATTCGTGGGATAGGTAATGGCTGGCTTTTCACCATCCTTGCTATTACGACAGCAGGGGCGGTGGCTATTATACCCAGTATGAGGAGGTGGGGTCCTGGGTGGAGGGTGAAGATGGATCGGGAGATGGATTAATTGATGGGAAGGGTTTTGTATTTGTGTGGATGTGGAGGGAGAGTAGAGAGGTGAGGAGGGGTGACTATTGAGCTAGTTGGTTTATTTCTAAAATCCATATGTTCTGGGAAGAGGTTGTGGTAGAGGTGAATGCGAAGGAGTGGGCTTTTTAGTATATATTCTCTATGCTTGAGGTGGGTCGCATCAGGGCAGGCAAAGCATGATGCGGGTGCACGCAGAGGCTGCTCGACGTCACAGCACTTGAAGAGGGCCAATGGAAGAGGATAGGACAGGCATAGTATGAGCCTGCTAGAGTGCTTTATGCTTTATGCTGAACAAAGGTGGTTCTTCTCGCTTAAACGTTCTTGTCGATCGTTGCAGTTTATGCAGGTCATGCTTTGAGGCTGTTTCGCCATCGCGACTCAAACATGGTTGGAAAAGCTTAAGAGATTCTGGATCGATGGCTGAATTCGTAACGAATCGCTGTTGATTTGTGCTATGATTTGTAAATTCAAGAGGAATATTCATGCTGGATATATTTGTAAGATAGACATTCTCCTTAACTCGCTGCATGCATGATACATGCTGTGTGACGCACGGCCAGCGCACTAAAACCGAAAGCCAGCCACCATCTGGCGATCATTTCTCCCCCACTTCTATTTCTTGCCTCTATGGAAACGTCCCATCGTCTCTACAACGGCCATCTCATATTTACATTTCACCAAGAAAACAGACCAACATTGTCTTGAGCACGAGCGCACTTCTTCTATTGACGTTGTGCACGAGCGTCGAACGTGCTTGTAGCCTTGACCACTGTATTCACTCACCGAGAAACAAGATACAGTATAACCTCCTCGCACTGCTGTAGATAATCGATTCTCCAGCACCATCAATGACACTCTGACATCGCCCAACCACCACCCACCCACAATGGGCCTCGACTCACAATCATACTCTCCTCAACTACCGGCCCCGACCGACTTCACCAACTACGCTCCTTCCGACGTCGGTACCAACTTGTCCACGCGCACTGACAAGACCTCCTTTTCAATACCCGACGATGGTGGTGAAGTCCACATCCGCAGGCCGAAGGGCACCAACATGTCGCAAGCTTCTCTACTGATTGAATACTACGAAGGCGGCAAACCATCCAAGTCTGGTCACAACACACGACCAAGCGTAAGAGTAAAGGTGCGGCCGTCGTCAAAGAGCGGCATGACGAACCTGAATGATGCAGTCAAGATTACAAAGATGGGGAGAGATGATCAGCCTGTGCTTGTGAAAAGGATACCGCTGGATGGTACTGATCAGAATGTACAACTAAGTGGAATAGGTGCGTTGTCACGGAAAGAAGCCAAGCACGACCCAGAAGCGCAGGCTGTAGCTGGTTCTGAATTGACTCACTCGAGTGGTTCGCATCTGTCTGGACGACAACCTCTGGAGATAGAAATCATGAAGAACTCGAGCGACATGTCAAGTGGTTACAGAATACACAATGCGTCAGACGTTTCGTCAATGCCAGCAGAAAGCACGCTTGATGCACCCCTCACCTTTAAAGCACCACAACGTCGTCGTAGTCGCAGCTTGGAGAGGGAGCCGGGGATGCAGCATGATCTACTGAAAGCACCAGTCGATGAGCGTAGTCGTAGCCTGAGTCGTGAACGGGAGCACATTGCGCAAAGGGTCATTGACAAGCTAAAATCAGAAGAGCGAGATGTAGCTAGTAGACGCAAGTTGCAAAAGGTTAGAGACAAAGGAGGGCGGGAGTTGGTCGATGCAGATCTCAAGGCACGAAATCGCCGCTCAACCAGCAAAAGTCACAACGACAGCGATCTGAGAAGTCCAGATGGCTCAAGTTTGCGAACAAGAGAAGGAGGTTCGAATTTGTCTGGTGTGTCGCGCAGTTCTACCAATAATCCGAAAGTCCTCCAGGCTGTCGAAGATGCTATTCGCAGACTAATTCTGCCCGAGATTGAAACACTGAAGAGAAACCAATCTCTGCATCAGCGCAGAAATCGTGATTCTCTTACTTCTGGTTCGAGTGGCAGAACGGACCCAAGCCTACGAGCATCAAAGGTTACCGAGGACTCTATACGGCACAAGGAAAGACGACGGGCCAGTCGCACAGGATCCGAGAGGTCAATCGACACCATCGAGCGTGAGAAGCGACAAGCACGAGAGAATAACAGCAAGCACTCCACCCATAGTCGTGGTCTAGGTCTCGATGGACTTACTGCTGAAGCACTTCGTACACACAATACTAGTGATGCTGAGAAGGAATCAAGAGAAAGACGGATGCGCCGTTCGAGGCACGAAAGCCGCACCAACTCTATAGCTAATACTGATCAGGAGTATTACGAGCCTCCCGACAAAATCCCACCCATGCCATTGAAGAGCGAGCTCATGGGTTCTGAACTCACTCGGGAGTCTATACTGTCTGCTGAGACTGCCGACTCTGATGGTGGTCGTACTGAGCGTCCAGAATATGCACTTGCATCGCCACTTTATGAAGTGTCTCGAGGCAACCCAATCACCATTCAACAAGAGCCACGCTCAGCAGCAAAATCACCAAATGCACTCTCACCACCATATTCGCGCCCTTCAACAAGACTTACCGCCATACGAGCTTCAAGTCCAACGCCTACACCGCGCAAGCTCCGCGTGTCTAGCTCTGAGAGTGTTAGAACTGAAGCGAGCATTAGGACCAAGGCAAAGAAAGCTGGTCTAGCTGCGGCTGGTTTGGGAGGTGCAGCTATGGCAGCATTGTATCAGCACGATCGTGGTCAAGATGTGGATGAGCGTACAAGGTCGCGACAATCCCACAGAAGTGGCCGCACAGTCAGCCGTGAGGAGCTCCCCTCGAGGTCAATATCACATCACGAAGAGTCTACTTCTCCTCTTCTCGAGAAATCTTCACCACATATATACGCAAATGAACATGATCTGGTAGTGGAAAATGATGAAGCTTTTGCACGAGCAGAAGAAGACCAACCCATCATGCCATCGCCTCACCTATCTAAAGAAGAGGAGAATCTTGGGACTGCTAACAATCAAGATAGCTTCTACGAGGAACAGCATCGTGTCAATGACGAGTATCGCTCCATGACTGACTACGATAGTCCTCAACAATCTTCCGCTTTTGATACACTAAATTCTAGTGGAGAGAGGGAGTTGCAAGGTGTTGCAGCTAATCCTCATATTGTGTCTGGTCCTGTTGAGGTAGAGTCCGCTGTAGCCTCGCTGCTTGATCCTTCTATGGTTAGTACTGAAGCATCTTCGACCCGTCGACCTGGACATTACGCTCGTGTTGATTCCGATTCTCCATCAATACGTTCTGAGGACTCGCCGACACGTCGTATGGTAGCCTTACCAACTCAGCATGACAATAACAGCCGTGAACGCTGGGCTATGCTCCGCGAGACTGCTAGAGCTGTGTCAATTGGTGGTTCAAGAGAGACGTCTCCTGATAAACCACGTACGCCGATTCAGCCTGAGACGTATACTGTGGAAGCTTCGCCAGCAGAGTCCACGCCAAAGCCGTTACTCTTTCGTGGTGCTTCGGACGATTCGATACCTCAAACTCAACCGGAACCAATCACACATACACAAAGCTGGCCTATTTCGAGCGATCCTCAGGCACTGCAGCAATTGCAAGATCGTGATCAGAAGCATTTTGAGTCGCCTGATGTCACGCCAGGCACACAGCTTCATCACGAGCTCAGCTCATCTATAAGATCGGAGGAGAGCATGCAGGATTTCATGATTCCCTATAATGGCGCTCAAGAGCAGAAACACTATCCGCAGCAAAGTCGTAAGGATTTCACTACTGCCGCCAACCGCAGAGACCCACAATATACCATTCAACAAGGCAATCCTACGAACGACTATAGCCCATTATCATTTTCAAAAGGTCCTCCGAGGTTATTCGATGATGTCGATCTCACCAGACCATCTCCGGATTTTATGTTGTCACCTGGTAAGACAATGAACAATGTTCCACGAGTCCAACACCGCGAGCACAATCGTGAATACAGTGGTAACTCGTACGGTGTCTCCGATCCAATGTTTGATGCTGCGACTGGAACCGGTATGAACCATATTGCGTCACAGGATATTGTCGCACTCATGGACCACCTCTCAGCACGCGATGGTCAGCGCAGTGCTCGTGATACTGAGATTCTTGTTACTCTTGTCCGAAGTGCTTCAGAGATGCGCGATTCCATCGAAGGAATGAAAAAGTTTATTGAGCAGCAAAATCATATCAACATGCAGAGGACTGATATGGATGCCGACAAGGTCGTCAACAAGATTTTAAGTGGTCCGAGACCTCCTCCCGCTCCAATATCGTCTGCCAAGCGGCAGACGACTGGCAGTGTAGATGTTTCAGAGTCTCCTACAAAAAAGGCTAATATCTTCCGACGTGCCTTGAAGGGCTTGGGTGGCAAGAGTGCCAATGATCTCACACATATCGAAGATATGCTGATGCAGCTTTTGGATGAAGTTGAAGCTCTGAGAGATGACCGCGGGATGCCGCAAAGTACCCCATGGCCAGCAAAGTCTCAAAAACCAGGCAGTCTGGAGTCTTATGAACATCTTCGAGTTGCTCCAACGTATCAGACTGACTTTGATGTTCATGGAAAACCTTTGACACTGTCGAAACCGAATCAGTCACAACATGCTTTCATCAGTGCTCCCATGAATCTTGCTCACCCACAGTCTCAATCTGGAACAGACCGCAGTCCGAAGAAATTCGACAACGCAGATGAAGAAGTATCAGAAGGTGATCAGACGCCTACTCAGGAAAGACCAAATCCGTTAAATTCCCACCGTGTACAACAAGATTATGGATATCCTCCAATATCAATTCCCGCCATACCTATAGAAGATAAGCGCCAGAAGCACGCTTCAACCGCATCTTCGTTCGTTCCAGTAGTATCTCGATGGTCAAAGACAACAGCATCAACTTCTTACGACAATCGTAACAGTCTGGGCATGCATTTTCCCTCGAAATCTGAAGATTCTCAATCAGGGTCTGAAAGAGAGGTGCTGCCACAGCATGGCTATATAGTAGCAGACGATGATCGACTGCCACGGTCTCCTTCTCCTCTACTTCCCGACAACAAGTTGAACAGCATTTCTCCGACATTGCATCCCAAGTACCATGCAAACCGTAACTCTCTCGACCTTGAACATCCACAACCTCGTCAAGGATCAACAGGTCGGCATCAATCCAATCTCGAAACTCAAGCTACGTCGTTTCGTCCTCCAGAACACAGTCCGTTGTTGAACCAGAGTGACGTCTTTGGAAGTCATCCTAGTTTAGGCCGTCTGTCAGCACAGTATGGTGTTCCTACCGCAATCAACCCGAACGCAACTGCGCCTCCTGCTCCTGCGACGTTAGGACGCTTCAACAATATCAACATCGACTCGCCTCCGCATACTTATAAAAGTCCCGTCAATAACGGCAACCAAGACCCACTCATGCCTGGTGCGTTCCCCATAACTCCAGGTCTACACCCTTCTGACCGTCCACAATACGCTTCATCTTCGGAATCACCCCAGCCTGCCTCCAATCCAACAACAAACTCGGCTCCTTCATCACCTGCTTCTTCTCGTCATGAACAAGGACAATCGTGGCAAGATACTCGACTGCCTACTCCTCAACGTGTGGGCAGATATCAGCCGGGAGAATTGCTCAATCCGATTGAGGAGAGGTATAGTATGGAGGGTGATCGGAGTAGCTTGTATCACAGAGACAGCGTGAAGAGTAGACGTGGTGGTGGACATAGTAATAGAGGTAGTGTCCATGAGAGTGTTGGAGATAGGCGAGCTAGTGCTGCGGGTATGGCTGATGTACAAGAGGAGGAGGAAGGTAATGAGAGTAGTGAGTGGGAACGACAGCAATGGCATGATCAACAACAAAAACTGCAGCAGCATCAGCATCAGTTGCAAACCAGACCAAACGAAGACCCAAACCGGTCACTCACCAGCACGCCCAAAATAAGTCCTCGACCAGCCCTGCGCGCAGTTGCTGAACCTGGAGGAATCAGAAAGTTGACGGGACCGAGGGAGATGCCTGGAAGTCCTGCTAGTAGTGGCAGCAGTCCGAAAGTTGCTACGACTAGACTTGCTGGTGCGAGGGAGGCGAATGTACCGTTGAGGGGAACTGTTAGGAGGAAGCCTGTTGGGTGATTGTTGCCACGCACTCTTGGTTTCAAGGCTATTGCAGATGATCAAGTGAGTGAGAAGCTTTGAAACTTGGGTGAATGTAGCGATGAATGTTGAGAGTGTGGTAGGAGGAGGTTTGGGAGGAGCGAGCCGGCATACATGGCTGGGAAGGAACGGGATTGGTATGGTTTGGGTTATTCATGATGATGAAATTTGCGCAAGGCAGACGTATGCTAGGTAATCATAATACATAATATTGAAACGATGATGGATTCTTCATGGCTTGTCCTTGCTCTTTCTTGTCTTTAGTCTTTTGTTTAATGTAGGAGAGTATTGCAATTAATGAATCAATTCATCCTAGGAGGGGATGCACCATCTTCCTTTCCGTCCCTTTGCCTTCTTGCCTATTTCCTGTCTAGCCATATATGTACCGTGTTCGCTTCCTTTCTCTTACCTCGTCAGATTTTGTATCGAATAGAATCTGGTGTGGTATAGCACGTAGTATGGACGTGGAACGTTCTTGTTTGAGTGGAATGGGGAGTGTAGGAGGAACGTTCTGTAGAAGGAACGTTCTATAGAAGGATCGTTGTAGAGAAGGAACGTTCTATTGATGGAACTAGGAACGTTCTGTAGAAGGACCGTTCTGGCCAAAGCACGTTCTGCAGAATAGAACTGGGTTTGGGGATGAACGTTTGGCAGGAGTGGGATTTCTCGTAAGGAGTGGGATTGGGATTGGGATTAGGATTGGGATGTACGAGGGGGTCCTCAGAGGGGGGCGTAGGAGGCGAGGGGAGGCTAGGAGAGGTAGAGGCCAGTCGTAATCAATCCATTGGTTCTTTCATTTTCTTTTCGTTTTTGTTCTATTTTTTCTATTTTTGTGTCGATGGATTGGAATGGACTCGGGGTGGATGGACTAGAAGGGACTGGACTGGATTGGAACGGAACCGAACCGAATGGGTGGGCGTCTTTTGTCTTTGTTGTCTCTGCTGTCTTTCTGTCTATCTATCTGGCCGCTCGGCTTGACTTGAGGGTGAAGTGTCTTTTATCTTTTAGATTGAGATGGGTGGTAGATCATAGCATGGATGGTTTGAGGATCGGACGACTGAACGGTTGGATGATAAGGGACTTCGGGGTTTAATGGTATAGTATACTGCTAGAATAGGTGTGAGATTTAGGAAGTGGTAGAACCTGACCTAGAAAGCTGTAGTGTGAGGCTGTTGTAGGTACCAGGTATGCCCACAAATGCAGAAAATACGGAGATGTAATGGCTGGAGATGAAGACGAACATTATACCCTTCTATACTAAGTGTTTTATGTTGCCAACTGTAACTAGACCCTTGCTACGTACATACTTCGATGATATAGTATACATCGCTGTATGACATGCGCACATTATGTTCTCTCTAATGTTGGCAACGACGAAGAAAGGGATCGTAGAGACTCCGGGTGTACAGTAGTGGCCATTCTGTTCTGCGTGTCTGAGTAGTGGATCCAAACCCAGTTTCTAGTTTCCTTGACTCTATCGAGGAGCAGAAAAGTGAGAATGCTCTGTTCCCAGCCTGATACTAAAAACTGACGATTAGCAAAATGAAATAGCGAAGATAAAGGGAGGGTGTGTGACTCACGTTCGAGATGACGAGGCTCATACCACGAGTGTGAGAGGGACGTGAATTTTAAAGTCTCAGGCGTGTATTGTTTGTCAGAGATTTCTGGTACAACTTCTTGATCGATGATAACAAGTCCTGGCCTTTTGGTTGCTGTCGTCGTCGGGTAAAGGTTGTTTTGATAAATTGGGTGGATGCCTGTGTGAGAGCTGTGTGGATGGGAGCAACTCGTAAGGTGTATGTGGTGTATGGGTGGAGTGTTTGTGCGGTAACCTTGCGGGGTCTGGCGATGGTTTGCTCTGTGCTCCTCTTTGATGCTCGAGGTGATATATTGTAGGCCAAATGGTGCCTCATCCTTCTGCCTATCCGCCCATTGCAAGGGGAAGTATCGCATGCTGAACCTGATTATGTTGTGTACGTCTAGCGTGGCTGACAAATGTTCAGCTCTACCCGTTCTCTTCTCAGCTAGCGAATTTTTTGAAGATAATATCAGCATCTTCCTGATATTGATCTGCTGTAACCCACATCTGCTCGGAAGAAAGCAACCAACAAATTAGTAACCGGTTACGCATGTAAGAATTTTACGCTCAAAAACACACTTACATTCCTAAAACTCGATAATCCACCCAAGATACTCCCACCAACCCAAGTCGTCCACTTCCTCTCCGGCGGCGCCAAAATCCTAATCTTCATCTCCTGCGGAGCCGCTCGTTGTAGCTCGCCCAACAACCTCTCTCCAAACCTCTTCGTCAATGTCGTGCCCCCAGATAACACGATACTGCCATACAACTTCGCTCTCAAATCAAGATCAGATCGCTTGATACTATCCAGCAAGAGATGGTGTAACCCTGGACTTTCAAGCCCGATGATGCTCGGATCAAACAATATCTCCGGCGCACGGAAACGCTCTTGTGTGATTTTGAGAACTTGGTTGTCGGGAAGCGTGTACGTAGTCGCACGGCCTTCAGCATCTTTACCAGCGCCTAGCCAAGCGCGCTCTTCTTTGCGCGGGTCAATGGGGAGGTAGCAGACTTTTTCTTTCATCTGACGGACGACTTCTTTCTCGGCGCTGGTGCTGAAGACGTAGCCGGATTTGCGGAGTAGGGTTTGCAGGTATTCTGTGACGTCGCGGCCGGCGACGTCGACGCGCTGGATGGAGTTTGGGATGGCGAAGCCTTCGTAGACGGGGACGCTGTGGGAGACGCCGTCGCCGGAGTCGAGGACGAGGCCGGTGGTGCGGCCGGAGGCGTAGAGGGAGAGGACGGCTTGGATGGAGGTGTAGAGGGCGGGGACGTTGAAGGTTTCGAAGAGGATTTGGGCGGCGGTTTCGCGGTTGCGGCGGGGGTTGAGGGGGGGTTCGGTAAGGAGGAGGGGGTGCTAGAGGGAGAGGATGAGATGGTTAGGTGGGTGCTTGAGATTGCGAGATTTTCTTGTTTGGCTATGGTAGTAGATTCTCGAGCTTACTTACCATATCACTGTTTACACCTAATCCTTCTTTGTACATCCAGCTCCATATCCGTTCCATATCTTCCCAGTCAGTAACTACACCATGCTCCAGTGGCCACGTCAATTTTAAAAGGCCTCGTAATTCTTGCGCCTTGTTGCCAACAAAGGTGTCGTCTGCGCTGCCTATACCGCCAGCGAGCACTTTGGTATGTTTCGGTCGACCGACGATAGAAGGGAAGAAGCATTTGGGATGATCGGAGCCGGCGAAACCAGCGCGAATAGTGCCAGAGCCATTGTCGAGGATGATGGGTGCGGCGAGAAGGGCATCCGCGGACATTGTGAAGTGGTGGAAGGGCGAAGTAAAAGAGCAATGGGGGTGTTGTCGAATGATAGCAGATTAGCCTTTAATGGTTCTGGCCTGACCTTCGCAATGTTCGATGACACGTAACGACGCGCTAATGACCATGAAGAAGTGCATGGACGGAGCTGTGTAGTGTTTGAAATGGATCTGGCGTCAATAGTTCTGAAACAAACATGGAACCGTTTCAGGTTGACCGTTCACGTGACGCAAGGATGGTTGTGCTCTCACGTCACCGAATATACTGGAACAATCACTTGGCTACTGTACAGTCTACGATCTGTTAATCAATTCATGAGATGTGTTATGGCAAGCAGGAGGACATGGGGCGCAAAGCAGGAAGCAAACTGAAGTGCTCAGCTTGATTAGCTATTCCCATTAATATATGTACATGAAATGATGCCGAATTATAAGAAGACCACCGCCCTGCTCGTGTATGTCGTGAGAAATGCTGTTCATACCCGCTATCCATTATCGTCTACTATTACTCTCCGCGAAATCTCCGCCAGACACTTCCTTGATCACCTCTCCATACTCTGGTGGTTTACTCATCCTACCCATGTCCCTCATTGGTATATCCTCGGGCACTGGTGTTATCGCATTTGGTTCAGCCTGTCCAGGTTTGTATGGTGGAGGTGCCAATCCATGCTCATCGAGACCCTCCATCATCTCGTTCCTTCTTAAGTAATTGCTTGGATTGTACCAGCGGCCATGTGTTCCAGATCCATTCACGCCTGCTCTTCTTGGTTCTGCTCCGGTTGCGGGCATAGTAGGATCCCATGTGTACACCATGTTATCGACATCTTGTGCAAGTGCTTGCTGCCGTCTAGAAGACATGTAATCTGCGACAATCTTCTTTTGTCGACGACGCAGCTTGTATGTTACACCAAGCATGAAGAGAAGAAGTAGGAGGGCGGCAATAAGGATGGGATAGTATGTTGTCAGAAAGCTGGTTGTGATTGTTGCGGCTGTTGGTGTTTGTTGTGTACTGTTGTTGGTGCTCTGAGGTGTGTTGGTATTTGTTGTTGCAGAAGATAGGATGGCAGCGGTTGCGGTAGGAGGGTTTGGTAATAAGGCGGAGGAGGAGATGGGGGGAATTGCGTTTGGACTTGCTTGTCCTGCAGTCTCTCCCATTAATAATATGAGGACGAGGAGTGAGTAAGGGAGGTCGACTAGTCTTTCCAACCGCATGACGGTTGGTGGTGGTGGTGGCAAGCCTAGTAATCACTTCAAGACTGCGATTGCTCGTGTGATGTTCCCAGGATCTTCTTTGTCAAGGGCTTGGGTTGGTGTGAGGATTGCATTACGACTGTCGTAGTACTAGATGGGTTGCATAATTACGACGACACTGCTCCAGTGGCTTGAACTCTTTGGGCGAGATAACACTGCTGCCTGGAGGAAGATGGATGCCATTTCATCAGAAATCACATCCGTGCCTGCCGAAATCAGATTAGCCGAACGGCCCGTGCCTGCCGAAAGTGGAGATGTATATAACGTAACAAAGCTTGTTTTCTCCTCGACCTCACCTCACCTTAACACACATCGAGGACGAAGCAAAAGACATCCATTCAACCTCTGCCATACTGAGCCTCCTCCATTCGTCCTTCTCTAGCTCAACATGGTAAAGGCAGCAAAAGGAGTCCTGATCCAATGCGATCCTAGCATCAAAGCTATTATCAACAAAATCGATGAGAAATACCACGACTTCATCATCGAAGACCTAGACGACGAGACTGTTGTGGTCAAGGAGACGAAACTGTACGAGCTCAAGCAAAAGTTGGCTGATGTAAGTTCAGTGCTGTGTGGTGCCCAATCTTGTGCGCAGATGCTTGATTTTGTGACTACTTCTGTAGTTCTGCGTTTTCTATTTAAATCGTCCTTTCCTATACTAGCAGCACGACGCACAGCTATGTGCAGAATTGAAGCCAGAAAGACTCCAAGTCTTTGGCGCAGATCGTGCTGTCAAACGATACAAGCTACTTGTTCACTTTAAAATCACCCGAAGAACGCCCTTGTCCTGAGCTATTATCCTTATCAGAATCGATAGCTAACGTGCTACAATGTAGGAGCTCAAAGATACCCAGATGGAAGTTGATGACTCTGGTTCTGAGTAGAAGGGCTCAACGCCATCAAACACTCACACCAACAACGACACATGAACATCGGATCGGCAGCAATAACCGATCAAACACCGCCGCTACAACTCGAGGTGATCCGTGTGAGGATGAAGGAGAACCCAACTCCTCACCCAGTGGCTAATCAAATGATCTCTACGCACAACGTTGAGACACATCAAAAATGAAAAGACGCGGTGCTCTTCATTGTGGCTCGTCATCGCCATCAGTTGAGCAGTCCTCACAGAGCCGCAATGTTCCAACTCATGCCTTTGTGCTTCGTAAAAGCGACATAAAATCTCTAACCAGCCAAACGGCTTCTGTAAAAGTACCGGTGTCATCCGGCTTTACCCTGGCGGCACAAATTCTAAGCTTCAGTATAAACTATTGAAGCACATATCGCAAGCTTGACCTGCTCGTCCTCGCCCGAAATCAAAGAAAAAAGGGCTGATTTCTCGTCCTCGCGCCATATTGTGGAGTCTCAAATTAGATTATTAAGGTTTGATCAAAACTCTAAGGCTGCCGCGCTTCAGGACATGGCAAAATTCTTCAATCAGTGCGACAGATTCTTGCTTGCTTGCTTGTTTGCTTGCCTGCTTGTTTGTGTACTAACTGCATTGGGGGCAAAAGAAACAAAAAAAAACTTATTATGGCGACCACGGAATCGAACCGCAATGCTCGTCGAGGATATGTATATTAGCCCTCAGTACAATGCTAGTAGTTGAGTTACCGCCTCGACGTTACACCTGTCGACCACGTATTTCTACCTACTGATAAACCCCATTATATCCTCAAACCCACGAGGACAACTATTTAGTACCATCGTGCTCCAAGCACGCTATATTACCGTCAGAACAGACAAACCCAGTGCCAACTCAAACATGCTACGGCGGAGGTCTTAAGCGACTTCTAAGTGAAATTGTCCTTTTTGAGCTTCCAGAATGTCGTGAGAGCCATAAAGACTGATATCAGACTCCTTCAAGTTTCTCATGCGCTGGTCTCAATTTATATTCAAGACAACAAAGCCTTGTATGACATCCTTGAGCCCAGCTAGGCGTTCACGTGCAGACAGCTCACGTGTGTGACTTTTGCAGAAGCATGTCGAGCAAGACAATGGGATTGTATTTAATCAATGGCTGTTATCTCAGGTATCGCTTTTAGATATCGTACTTGCTGCAAGATACTTTTTAAGCGCAGAAGACGAATGCAACCTGCTTCAGAGAAGGGCTTTGACTACTCTTGTGGTATTTCGAAAAGCTTGCAATTGAGCTGCAAGGAATTTCAATATCTTGTAATAATTCACCCTGAGATATCATTAAATGAATCCGAGCAGCACTCGAATGATCCGCCAAATATTATCATTAGCTTAACAATCAACAACCTTCGTAAGTCGCTCCCTCCTCTACTAACCCTCGACCCAATACGTCAGAGTCTGACACTTGCTACAGAGACTACCATCATGTCCCAACAACCCACCCAAACTGTCGCTAACAAGCAAACCCAAACACTATGATTGTGCTGCAACTACAGCTGCAGTCATACACGACATCTTCGACGAAGATGCCACACTTGTGGTCGTGTAAGAGCCTTGTTCTCAGTACCAACAATGTTCTTGATGTTACGCTTGATATTCACATCCCAAATCGATCGAACTGAGAGTTAAGTTCGGGTTTCAGAGATTTGTAAATCATAAAACTTCTCCAGCACTCTCCACACCTTTTTTTCTTTGAGTTACGATTTGGATTTTGTAAAAGTTTGAACGCTAAGGCTTTGAGATGTGATGCGAAGATTGGGGGTAAGCTTGGGTATTCTCAAACATGCGATTTCGTACATTCAAACGCTTCGCTGAACTCAATGAATATCAACATCACCGAGATGGTCCACTCAACCGAAGTAGAGGACAGGCAGGTGGCCCGCGATTACAACGACAAGGCGAAGCAGAGGATACAAGATCGCACCGACAGAACGGCAGATGATCTTAAATTACTATGACAAGACTTATGTGACAATGTGTCATAGCGAGCCTACAAAGCTCAGCTTAAGGTAAATGGTTCTATCACACATCTCATCAACAGTTATGGTGGTAGAGTCTTCCACCAGTACTAAGATAACAACATGACCGCAGTTACGTCTAGTCCGATTCGCGAGCACACGAGGACCCAATCACGCGAAAGAGTTTAGAGCCAATACCAGACCTTAACTAGTCCAGTCCGAGTTTGCCAGGAAAGTCGCCCAATATGATTGCTTTCCTAATGACCTTGAACTCATCTGGATTGCAGAACTTCTTACCCAACCGTGCTGCCGTCGATCCTCGTATCCATAATCCGATTGTGCAAGATAGAGGCATTCCAATCAGTGCTGGAGTCATGGTAACCCAGCCGTATTGCATGCTCCACGGGATGCTGCTGCTCAATAGGAACCAAGCAGGCTGCCCTTGCCGATCTGTGCTATAAAATCAGTAGTGATGACATCCGAAGCGAAATGAGTGACGAGAATTCCAGTGGTGGTGGTGGTGAAACATTCATGCTCGCAGCCAAGGTAAACCGGCAATGTTTTCGACGTTGAAGAGTCCAAGACGAGAACTGTCATCTCCTTCTCAAGCCAGTCCTTGAACGAATCTGAAGATGGAAAATGGCGCTGGCCCAACGACGCGGCGAGGAGTCGTCATGATATTCTATATTGCCATGCTAGATCATGCAATGGCCATGGTGGTGTCAGTGGTTAAGAGAGGAAAAAAGAAGGAGAAGGAGGAGAGAGGACAGATGGTTATACACCTCGGCCAGAGGCTAGTGGGTCTTGTGACGCTAGCTCGATTGGGATAGTGGTCTGCTGACTGATAACAATATGCAGTTACAGATGTCACACCATGCATGCAGTAAGAGTGAAATCGACACGAGTCAGCTCAGTAAGTTGAGTGAGTTGCTATCTTGGGACGATATGAGAGCGGGGTGAAGTCAGAACGTCAGAAAGTGAGATGAAAGCGCGGCCAAGCTACAAGATGAAGCGTGGTACAGAGAGTGAGAGTCAGCATAATAGAGGATCAATGGGATGACAGTCTGGTGGACTTAAGCGATGCTGCGGGGGGAGCAAGTAGCATGGTCTTGAGAGAGAAAAATTGTATTGTGGGCAGATGTGGCGCTGTAGATGGAAATTCGAAGTGGGAAATTGATGTCTGTAAGATATTACGATACTAAGCTTTTTACGTCTTAGAAAGAGGAGAGAAATTAATTCTACAGTGGTTTTTCAATTCTTGCGTTGAGTCTTACGAAGAAAGGTGTTTTTCATCTTCCAAACCAGCCTACCTTATTCATACAGGAAACATAATCATAACTTCATCGACTCTCTAATCATAGTCCTACACCCTCTGAACACAAAACGCCTGCGCTAGGATTGTTGTTGAATGCTCGAGACAGCACGACAAATGTTACAGCATCTTACTCCTGCCCACCCACCCTCTTACTTCTCCCACTCCCGACCCCAAGCCTGCACTCCAAGATCCGTTGCCTTCAGTAGATAGAACTACTTTCATCTTCCGGCAGCGCTCTCGGGCCCGAACCACCACTCCCACCAGCAAAAGCCAATTCGCCATCCTTTCGTCGTCCTTCAAGCACAGCAATAAGTCCACCTTTGCGGAAACGCTCGAGGACTGCATTCATACCTTTTTCAGCATTTGGAACAGCTCGTTCTGTCCGACGCATTCCGATGGCTTCGATGGAGCGTTGGATTGAGCCGCGGCCTAGTGAAGCAAAGAAACCTTGTCGAGGGGGTGCTTCGTCTTCTTCTTCGCTGTCGGTTTCGGAGGAAGATAATGATGATTCGACGGAATGTTTCGTTTTGGCGGCTATTCTACGACGACGCCGCTCGCCGAAGGTCGATAGTAGCTCGATTTTGGTGTGGACGTCCGTGATGTTTTCTTTTTCTTCGTTTGCACCACCGGGCGTGCGAGAGGAGATAGAGAAGGCCGCGCTAGGCACAACCAAGCCATACCCACTCATCGGCACCCACTTCTTCCACCAGCCCCTCAGATCAACGTCAGGCCGTCTATACACCTGGCGTTCCACGACCTCCAAGACGCCGACGAAATCCAAGTTCTTTGTTTCCGTAACCATGACTCCATCCCTCATGTCCACGACACTTCGTTCCAGGATATAGCTCTGGCTTGTCTTGCCGTCTGGGCCTACGTTGAGCCAGCTGCGGGGCAGGAGTTTGAGGATTGCGGGGGGCATTTTGGAGGTTTTGAGGTGCAGTCGTGAGGTGTAGAGGGAGTTTGTGGAGGGGTCGAAGTGGCGGGACAGGACGTCGGTGGAGATTACGTGGGTTGCGTGGGGGTTTGGGTAGCGCAGGAAGTAGGCGAGGGTGACGGTGGGGAACGAGTAGGTGTGTTGGGTGGTGGATTCGTGGAATTTGACCATGGTGGATGTATTGGATGTGTAGGTTGGGTTTGGTGAAGGTGAAGGTGCGATAGGAGTGGTTTTTTTAGGATGAGGTTAAGCTTGCATGGTGCTGTGTAGGAGAGGCGATGGTGGTGAGGGTTGAAGAAGTAGCAAGCTATAGCTGTGTATGTCGTGTGACCATTGATGCCCAGTTCCTCCGTCCGAGAAGGGAAATCTTGAAAATGCGGAGCTGACTCCATTGACAGTCGAGCTGTATGTAAACACAAAGATATATAGAATGTTTAATGTTTCCTCTCTTTCTCTTCCTGCATACCTCATAATGGCCGAAGAACCTTCCAAGCAAGCCGCTGAACCACCTGCTGTCGCGAATCTATCACTTGCCGAAACTGCCAATGCTGGAATTGTGGGAGACAAGACAAAAGCTGTAGAGCAACATATCGATCCCTGGTCTGTATCTGCTGCAGTCGACGAGCAAGGAAACACGCTATCATTCGACTACGAAGCTATATCCAAAAAATGGAGCACCTCTCTCATCGACCAGGCCCTTCTCGATCGCTTCGAGCGTCTGACTGGTCACAAACCACATCGCTGGTTACGGCGCGGCCTCTTCTTCAGTCATCGCGAATTCAACCTCATACTCGACCGCTATGAGAAAGGACAACCTTTCTTCTTGTACACTGGTCGTGGACCTAGCAGTGGTAGCATGCACATTGGCCACACCATTCCCTTTGCCTTTACGAAGTGGTTACAAGATGTTTTTGATGTACCGCTAGTCATCATGCTCACGGACGATGAGAAGTTTCTGTTCAAAGAGAACATTACTGTTGAAGATGCGAAGAAGTTTGCGGACGAGAATGCAATGGACATTATCAGCATGGGTTTTGACCAGAAAAAGACTTTCATCTACTCCGACTTCCGCTACATCGGCGGTCACTTTTATGAAAACAGCGTCGAGTTCTCAAAACTTCTCCCGTTCAATCAAGTGCGTGGTGCGTTTGGATTCGACAATAGCACGAACACAGGCCGCATTGACTTTCCTTCCAAGCAATGTGCTGCTGCTTTTGCTACTTCATACCCGCACATCTGGGGTGACGATCCAGATGGTAACCGGCAGAAGAAAACAGCTGCTATCCCATGTCTGATCCCTTGCGCTATTGATCAAGATCCTTACTTTCGACTTCTTCGCGATAACTCCCACCGCATGAAGAACCCCTCCCCGAAAGCTGCTCTCATTCACTCCAAGTTCCTTACTGCTCTGCAAGGTCCAGGTGGAAAAATGAGTGCATCGGACCCGACCAGTGCGATATTCATGTCTGATAGCAAAAAGGATGTGCAAAAGAAGATTAATAAGTTCGCATTTTCTGGGGGACGTGCAACGATGGAGGAGCATCGCCAATTCGGTGGTAATCCTGATGTGGATGTTCCATTTCAATATCTAACCTACTTCCTCGACGACGATGCGGAGATTGAAAGATTGCGCACGGCGTACAAGAGCGGAGAGATGTTGACAGGCGAAATGAAACAGTACTGTATTAAGGTGATGCAGGACTATGTTGAGGATTTCCAAACGAAAAGGAAACAGGTGACTCCACAGATATTAAAGGAATATATGACGCCGAGAAGGCTGCAGTGGGGAGGAAACCCAAATCCGGTTAAACCAGCAGCACCAATACAAGCACAATCGGGTAAGAAGTCTTCGAAATCAAAGACATCATCAACACCGGCCACACCAGCGGCTCAATCTGAATCTCAATCAGAAGCTGCATCACAACCTGCAAGTTTGCCAAGTGGTGGCAATCTGCCTGCAGTAATAGCCGCGTCCACCAATGCTCCCGTCACTTCTGAGACAACCATGGCTGAACTTGTCCAAAGACTCGACCTAGATAGTGTCGGATCATTAGCAGCACAGCCAGTCCTACCTGTACTTGCCAGTGCTCAACCGAATCACTCGCTTGCGGCTGCACAAGACGGTGGTACTAAGTGATGCTGCTCAAAAACCAACATATGGTGTGCGAGGGTTGGGGATGGAAACAAAAATAGCAAGTAGTCAATCTCAGAGCGAGATCTATGAAAATGAAAATGTTTCTTGTGAATCGAATTACTTTCTTTCGTGACTTTACAGATTCAGTATTTCTTACATGTAGTCACGACATCGTGCTTGAGTCTTGGCAGAAATTTTGTATGATCGACGTCAGACGAGAGGCATCAGCTTGACCTCGTTTGATACATAGACCACAAATGCAGCAATGCCTTCGCTTCAGTTATACGCTGTTGCGAGCGAGGCGAAGCCGCCTAGGGTGCAGCCATGACCTTTTCTCAGCTTCATGCAGTCGACCTATAGCCCGACCCTTCACCACCACCACTTTTCTCCGCAGTCCTTCCAAAGCCTCCGCAACTGAGGTCGAACGCCGAATCAGTCAGATCCCTATCTCGCACTATCGCAACTTCTGTATCGTCGCTCATGTCGACCACGGCAAGTCTACCCTTTCAGATCGCCTCCTTGAACTCACCGGCACAATACCTCCTGGCGGCGCAAAGCAATTCCTTGACAAACTAGATGTGGAACGCGAGCGAGGCATTACAGTGAAAGCACAAACATGCTCGATGCTATACAACCATAAGGGTGAAGACTATCTACTGCATCTGGTGGATACGCCTGGCCATGTCGACTTTCGAGCAGAAGTGTCAAGAAGTTATGCTAGTGTAGGAGGAGCTCTACTGCTCGTGGACGCAAGTCAGGGCGTGCAGGCACAAACCGTGGCGAACTTCTATCTAGCGTTCGCGCAGGGACTACAGCTTGTACCGATACTGAACAAGGTCGATCTACCAAGTGCGGATACACAAAGAGTGCTGAGTCAGGTGAAAGATACATTTGAGTTAGATACGGAGAGTGCGGTTATGGTGTCTGCGAAGACTGGGTTGAACGTGGGAGCGGTATTGCCAGTAGTGATTGAGAAGATTCCACCACCAGTTGGAAGCAAAGATGCGCCTCTGAAACTGCTTTTGGTGGATTCGTGGTATGATACGTATAAAGGTGTGATCTTGCTGGTGAGGATCTTTGAGGGACAGGTACGGTCAGGAGATCAGATCACGTCGCTTGTCAGCGGGAACAAGTATATTGTAGGTGAGGTTGGAATCATGTATCCTGACCAAACACCACAATCTGTGCTTCGAGCAGGACAGGTAGGGTACATGTATTTCAACCCTGGTATGAAGCGTATCCAGGAAGCCAAGCTTGGAGATACTTATACTCACAACAAAACTGTGCTTGACGTTCAAGCGCTTCCTGGGTTTGAAGAGCCCAAAGCCATGGTTTTCGTGTCGGCTTTCCCGGTCGATACTGACGATTTCCATCATCTGGAAGATAGCATTGAACAGCTGACATTGAACGATCGTAGCGTGACTATTGCTAAATACTCGTCGCAAGCTCTTGGAGCTGGCTTTCGTCTTGGTTTCCTAGGTAGTCTACATTGTTCCGTCTTTGAGGATCGTCTGCGACAAGAACACGGCGCAAACATCATCATCACACCACCTACAGTGCCTTACAAGATCACCTGGCGCACAGGTAAATCCGAAATTCTTGACAATCCGGCAGACTTTCCCGAACCTGACAACCTACATCAAAAGGTCGAATCCCTTGAAGAGCCTTATGTTACTGCAACAGTTACACTGCCAGAAGAATGGCTAGGTCCCGTTATTGAGCTTTGTGAAGCAAATCGTGGCACTCAAGTCGACATCACTTTCTTCACAGCAACACAAGTCATCCTCAAGTACGACATTCCACTCGCGAACCTTGTCGATGATTTCTTTGGTAAATTGAAAGGTGCCACGAAAGGTTACGCTTCACTCGACTACGAAGACGCCGGCTACCGTCCCGCTAGGCTAGAAAAGCTACAGCTGCTTATCAACAAGATCCCCGTCGACGCTGTCGCAAGAGTGATACATCACAGTCAAGCTGAGCGACTTGGTCGGCAATGGGTTCAGAAATTCAAAGAGCACGTGGATCGGCAGTTGTTTGAGGTTGTCATTCAAGCGGCAGTAGGACGAAAGATCCTAGCTAGAGAAAGCATAGCGCCCTACAGGAAGGATGTCTTGCACAAACTACATGCTGCTGACAAAGGACGAAAACAAAAGTTGTTGGACAGGCAACGTGAGGGAAGAAAGAAGCTACGGGCTGTTGGGAACGTCATCATTGACCAAAAAGCCTTCCAAGGATTCCTTGCAAGGTGAGGAGTTTTGCGTGGTTGGGGAGAAAGTCAATATCGGTTTCATGAATTCACGCTCGGAAAATCAACTCCGGTGTTTATATTTCTATGGCTGTACGCTCAGACAAGGGTGCGCTCAGCTGTATGCCCTTGCAATGGCATAAAAGAAGGCAGTCTTCGCTGTGCGAGCTACGCAACTAAAAACTTGCTTGGTTATTATAGTACTCCAGTAGTCCTCACACAGCGATATTTCTTGATCGAAACATATTCGCTTTCTGAATATCTCAAACACTTCGTCTTTAGGATCCAGGATTTGGAAGACTTGTTCGACACTTCTGATACTATAGGGGTACTGTTCACACAGGTACTATTCTCGATAAGATTCTATCATCCGACTCTTAATATCTCTGAGGCTTTGACTCTGGGATCTGGTCATTGCGAGACTACTCCCCTAGTCTCAGGCTCCTACAGCACTCCTCACGTCCACCTTCTGAAGTTGATTCTATCACGAATAAGTTATCGGTCTCGTGACATCTCACCCAAGGATACGTTACGATGAAGCCAAGAATGTCTTCATCCAAGGCAGGCGGCAACACTCACACCAACTGCGCACTACGTATGCTCCGCCGCTCAATGGAGCTCCTCGGCGTCAAAAAGCCAAAGGGAGCGCATAGGGATCTCGACAAGGTCGGAGTGCCATCAGGCAAAGCGTCAGGCCCCCAGCATACCCCCCGCCCCCTTCGAGGCTTCTTTTCGTGGTGCATCAGAACGCAGCATCCCAAAAAAGAGCGCTCAGAGATGTCGACGAGGCTACCTGTGTCGTCAGTTACCTTGGCGACCCCCAGCGTCCCCCACACCCCTCACACCAACCCAGTTGACTCGACTGGAACTGAGAACCCCTTTGACTCGGACTATGAGTATTACGACTCCGAGGAAGAAGAAGTCATGTGCATTCCGAGAGGACTTCGAGATATCATGCAGCCCGTATTGCAGCAGAGAGCTTCGCCTAGGTTCTCAATCTCGAGTTCTTCTTCTCTAGGCACAGTTATCCACCACGAAGACATGTCTGGACCCCATGTCGCTCGGATTGCCGATGTTTATGACCTCCATCAGCCTCGCCTACTTCCTGGACCTGCACGCCAGCCTATTCCTCAGCTTCCGGACGTCATCTCGGACTCTTCCAGCGAGGAACTTGGTGATTGGGATAGCTTCAGTAGAGAAGTGATGGTTACGCGCACGTTGTCACAGTGTCAGAGAGTTACCATGGCCTTTAAACGAGGTCGAAGCCTGAGGACCAGAATGGCAAGATATGAGACGAGAGAGGCAGATAACATGCCGTTACTGGATAGAACAGGGACCAACGATAGCGCTGTTAGCTATCCGTACCTTTGTGGTCCCCATAACTTGGTGGTGGCCAATCCCTAGAACGAATCGATAGAGACGTCTGGCAGAGGGCGGGTGTGGAGGACCTTGATGTTGACGAATAGATGTCCTGTATATAATTCCTGTACGCACTCATGACACTTGTAAATAGTATATAATCAAATCAGAAACATGAAATAGAGTTCAAATTGAGAGCATAACAACATATGGTGTATCTCAACCTCGCTGTCGATTAATTGAAACAACGCCTTTTAACAGCCGAAGTTTCTCCATATTTCAGGTGTACCTCCCACTTCCTTGCAGCAAACCACCCATACCCGCAATATTCTCCTGGTGTCATCCGCGACGAGACTCCCGCTTGGCCTGCTGTCTTACCAAAACGACATTTCTACACAAACCATCGCTCTCTTCAGAAGTCGTTCCCTGACTTCACCTGACCACCCCTCCCAACCTCCCGTTCTGGAAACACCAGCTTCATCCATCGCAAGTCGTGCGACACTCACGACGACTCCGCCCTTCTATCACACAATCCTTCAGTCGCCACCATGTCTGCGCGAAAACTTCAGCAAGAAATCGAAAAGTGCTTCAAACAAGTCGACATTGGCGTGGAAGCCTTTGACAGCCAATATGAAAAGTACGACCAATCCACAAACGCCTCACAGCGCGACAAGCTCGTCGACAACATCAAGAAAGAATGCAAGAAGCTGCAACGATTACGAGATCAGATCAAGACGTGGGCTGCCGGAAATGAAGTCAAAGATAAAGGCCCGTTGCTGGATAAGCGAGAGCTGATTGAGTCGAAGATGGAGGCCTTCAAGGCGGTGGAGAAGGAACAGAAAACAAAGGCGTTTTCGAAGGAGGGACTGTCTGCGAGTGCGCGGCTGGATCCGAGAGAGAAGGATAAGGCCGAGATGACGGAGTTCTTGCAAGATATGGTGGACAACCTGTCACGGCAGATTGAGGCATTGGAGGCAGAGACGGAAACGTTACAGCTGCAGGTGAAGAAGTCGAAAAAGGACAATGCGAAAGCGGATAGGCTGGGAGAGATGGAGCATAGGATGGACAGGCACAAGTGGCATCAAGAGCAGCTGGAACTGTTGATGCGCGCGCTTGCCAACGACGATGTGGAGACGGATCAGGTCAAAGGCTCGGAAGAGGACATTCGGAATTATGTGGAAAACAACCAAGAGGTCGATTTCTACGAAGATGAGGGTATTTACGATGACTTTGGCTTGGATGAAGAGGCTGAGAATTTTGGTGCTGCGAAGGAGGATAGAGAAGAGTCTCCCCTAGAACCTGAGCCGCCAGTTGATGTACAACCACCGGAAGCGCCGACAGTAGAGATACCGAAAGCGAAAAAGGCCTTGCCTGAAGTGCCGCCATCACAATCGTTACAAGCACGAAGACCCTCGCAGCCAACAAATCAGCTCAAGTCACCATTACCAAATTTGGCAACGATACAAACGGCACCTCCAGTATCCACGACAATACCGGCACCAGCGATGAAGCCAGCACCACCGCCTACGAAACCTCCAGGAGAAACACTAAAGTATGCTTCCGCAGCCGCCGCAGCAGCAGCAAATGACGCAGCAGGTATAGGAATTGCACCCTTACCACCACCACCAGTCAAGACGCCCGCACCAACAGCAGTAACAGCAAGTCCCGCATTGGCGCATGTTGTAGCCGAGCAAGCAAGCGTCAAGTCAAGTGCAGCTTCCTCCCCAGCAGTAACTCCAGCACAACCAGTACGAGCCGCTGTAACAGCGCCAAGCCCAGCACCAGTGGAGAAACCAGCTGCACCATCAGCACCAAGATCACCAGTCCAAAGCAGTGTCAGCGGTCCAAGTCCAGTACAAAGCGTAGCACATTCAACACAAGCCTCAACAGCCGACGAAAGCATCAGCGCACCATCTTCCTCCATCGCCGCACCCAGTAGTCGCTTCGACAGCCTCCCTCGCGACCACGACTCCGGTTTCGGGTCCGACGACGTCAACAGCCCGAAAAAGAGCCAACAAAACGGCATCGACCACCGCGACCAAGAAGACGAATCAATCTACCACCTCCCCGCTTCCCTCCGCGACCTGCTCGAAGCCTACGAATCCATCAAACTCTCCTCCACCACATCCCCCCCATCCTCGCACACCCCCGCCTTCACAACCTCCTACACCCAACGCCCCGACACCTACGACCTCGAAAAGCCGCGCCACTACAAACCCGCCAACCCGTCCATCTTCACACCGAAACACTACCCACAGGAACCGCTGCCCATCTTCGACGACCCACGATTATACGCCAAAGTCGACACGGATGCCCTGTTTTACAGCTTTTATTATCGTCAGGGCACGTATCAGCAGTATATGGCGGCAAAGGCACTCAAGGGGCAGAGTTGGCGCTTTCATACGCAGTATCAGACGTGGTTTCAGCGACATGAGGAGCCGAAAAATATTACGGAGGATTATGAGCAGGGGACGTATCGGTTCTTTGATTATGAGAGTACTTGGTGAGTTTTTGGGAAGTGTTGATGTTTAAGCGTGTTAAGTGCTAACTTTTTGGTGAAGGATGAATCGACGAAAGGCTGATTTCAAATTCGCTTATAAGTTCCTCGAGGACGATCTGTGATTTGGAGGTGAATGAAGACTGGGATGAGAAGGTGGGATAGTAGTTCTATGCCTTGCGTGATGAAGTGGGTAGTACATACGTATACACGCACGCTTTCAAGATTCGTGACAAGTCTTTCATTTTCTTCCGATGTTGCTAGCTAGCTAGCTGGCTGAGTAGCTAGCACTCGCGATTTACTAGCCTTTTCCCAAAGCTTTGCTTCTAGCACGTTTTTCTATTTATCTTTTGCGTGCTGATTACTCCATTATGGGCAATTTGTAGTCATCACGATTTTTGCAAGATACTTGATGCCACTATACTACACTATTACGGAATAAGATTCCTCTTCCTCCCGCCCTCTCTTATATACAACCTTTTCCTTCGTCTCCGAGAAAGTGTTCCAAATCTGGCAACCCAAACATTCTCTCCCTACAACCTAATTAAGGTAGTGCAGGTGTTGATGCTACTCCTCGCTAGTATTTTATTACTAGACGTGTTCATTTGTTACGATATCTGTCCATCTGATAGTGGTGAAGGTGTTTGTGACTTCGATTGACATTTTCTCGCTTCGCTTTACATACCGGCCGACTTAACGACTCATCTCCCTCTAATAGCACAATATGAACATCACCCTCAAGCAAGACCGTGGATCTGTTTCTCGATGCCCGTAACTTTGCATTCTTTGCATGCCTCGATGCTCTATTGCTCGTACGCAACATGTACTTTCTTCCCTCAATTTTACATTAACGAAAAGACCGTGGGCCGCTCTCATGTTCAATGGTACTGTACGTATATTTGTATTACTAAGTCTATTCCGCGGCAAAGGAGGTCATGTCAGGGCAGGGCAGGTCGGTCTAAGAGTATTCATTGAAAAACGGTATAAGTAATTCGCTATTTTAAGATTACGACACGTACTAAAATGCCATAACAGACTCACAACTCACCCCATTCATTCTCACATGATGCATAAGTTTCTCCAACGCCAACTCCAATTCCAATTCCAATTCCAACAAACGCGAATCCATCAACTTATCCAATCACCTAAACTCTCACCCACTCACTCCCAAGCACCACCACCACCACCAACCAAACTTCCCAACTTTCCCCCTCCAGCACTCATGCCCTTCCCATCACCTGCACCCTTGATCAACAACCCTCTCCTCATCCTCCCCACTCTCTCCCTCCCCTCCGCCCTCTCCCTCTCAACCCTCTCAACTCTAGCCATCTTCTCCTTCTCCCTAACATGATAATTAATACTACTCTTATTCGTTCCGCCCATTCTAATACTGTTATCTCCTCCAAGCCCGCCCCTCGCTGCAGCATTACTGTTACTGTTAGTATTAGTGTTACTGTCAGTCGAGCTGGCAGTGGTGGCGCGGCGGAGTAGGGAGGGTTTGCGGAAAAATGTAGGGAGGGTGGCGGAGGTAGGTGCGAATGCTAGTGTTGTTTGGTTTTGACTTTGGTTCTTAGGGTGGGAGCGACGGCGGCGGTCGATTGCTGCTGCTCGTGCTGGGATGAGTGATGCGGATACAGGTGCAGGTGGTGGCGGCATGAGTTCGGAGCGAGCTTCTGCTAGATCATTGACCTCGCCATCGTCGTCGTTGTCGAGATCAATGTCAATATCCATGCTATCCTGATGTGTTAGTAACACTTCTCCTTCTTGCCAGGCATTGTCGTCTTCGTCTTCGTCTTCGTCTTCAGCAGTTGCTGAGACGAGCGAGTCTTCACCGATGAGTTCAGACAGGGTGTTTCTGATTTCGAGAAGGGAGGAGGGTTTGGATGAACGAGCTGTGCGGCGGAGGTTGGGTGGTAGTCTGGCTGTGTTGCTACTTCCGGCGGTATTGTCGTGGACGTCGGTGTCTGCTGATACTTGATCCTGACTCTGGCTTTCGTCAACGACTTGTGAGAACGTGGGTGGTTGAGACTCTTCTTCCCCTCCTCCGAGCAGATCAAACGAATCATCCTCATCATGATCTTCAATCGCTGCCAGGAAAGCCTGCTGTTTCGGATTCTCAGCTGCAACCAAGTTAGTAAGATAAGAAAACCAATTTTCTTGTGAAGAATGCAAGCATCAAAACATACCAATCTTGCCCAACTTCTCATCCGCCAACAACGCCTTCCTCATCTTGGCAAACTCCCTCTGCTTCGCCGCCCTCCTCCTCGCCATCGCCTCATCCTCATCATCACTCTCCCACAACTCCATCTCCGCCCCTCTCTTCCTTCTAAGTCCACCGTTCGCAATATCCTTAAACAGCCTCTCAACTCTCTTCTCATCCTCCGCCCTCTCCTTGTCAGCGTGGAATTTGGCGACGGCGCGCTCGTTAAGCTTCTCCTTGGAATCGTCATCAATCATCTTCCGGGTTTCTTCGTCGTACTCGTCATCTTCGGAATCAGACGCGCCACCGAGACCGGCATATTCGTCTTCGGATTCTTCGGCTTGCTCTTCAATCATTCCTTTGGCTTCGCTGCGCTTTTTGTCGAAGGTGGGGATGGTGGGCTTTGTCGCTGCTTGGCGCATGATGAGGAAGGCGTTTTGTTCGGTGTCGATGGCTTCTTCGATGTCTTCTTCCTCCAAATCATTGACGGGGATGACTTCGTCCTCTACCTCCACGTTCGCTCGTCGCTGACGACGTACGAGTCGGCCCTTTCTACGCTTGACCAGATCTTCCTGATCATCATCAGAAAGAACAGCTTGTTGCGCAGGACGAGGAGGCGATAGTGCAACAGTATCGACAGTTGCAAAAGACTCTTGAAATTGCGCAGCAGCAGGCTTTGCCGGTGTTGGGAAATGCTGAAACCCGACGTCCTGAGTAGGTTCGGGAACTTGAGACATTTCTTGGCTCTCAAAATATGGCAACTGTGTTTGGGTCTCGAATCTGAATAGACCAGGTGGACACATGATCTCCTGACTTTGTGACTGTTCAGCTTGACTGTTAGGCACGACAACGTCTTGAGAGTCATCGGCTAGCGAAGCAGAAAACTCTGGCATCGGTAGGTCAGGCGGAGCAAGTCCACGGAGGAAGGCTAGGGAGTCTTGTTGGCTGTCAAAGGCTTGAGTGTCGCCGCGCAGGGATGTCTGGCTTTCGGCCATTGTACCAGCAAACATTTGAGACAGACCACCAGTGATGGCTTGAGGTTGTGCAAAGCCAAAGGCGTCCGCAAGAACAGACTTGGGCGTAACTACTTGTGCTGTCGTACGTGCTGGCGTGCTGGCTGTCGCAAGTAGCAGGGCTGCTGTAGGCTCCGCTTCTTCATCATCAGAGTCGACAATCTTCTTTCGCGGGCGTCTGATTGGTTGTGATAGTCCATCAACAACCATCTCTTGACCCTCGTCAACAGAAGCATGGTCATCATCTTCATCTGACGCATCCTCGGCCTCTTCATCAATCAAAGCACCAGCAGCCTCTGTCTTGTCATTATCAACATCCTCTTCTTCTTCTTCTTCACCATCATCATCATCTTCTGCAGCATCTTCCTCTTCTTCAGACCCAGATAACTCTATATCCACATCTGCAGTTCCTTCTGCTTCATCCACCTCTTCTTCGTCCCCATCCCAATCTTCATCGCCTTCATCGTCACTATCAGGCATTGCCCCTCCAACCTCTCTTCCCTCTTTCTTGGCAGCCTCCTTCTCCCTCTTGGCCAACTCATCCGCCTCACGTCTAGCCTTCTCGAGCATATCCTCAACCTGCAACTGCTCCTTCTCCTTCTCCTCTGCAGTCTGGACATAAATGCCCTTTTCGCGAAGTCTCTGAATCTTTTCTTCGCGATCACGCTGCGCTTGCTCTCTTGCACGGCGCTGAAGCATAAGCTGAAGCTCTCCTACTGTCATAGAGGGCTTGCTTTTCTTGCCATGTGCGTGGGCTGTATCGTTGACATTTGCAAGAGCACGTACTACATGTAGATTTCCAGTAGGATGTGACTTTGCAGGCTTGATCAGGTCAAAGATATCGAGACGAGAGGGTTCCTTGTCCTGAACGATTTCTAGACCATCGTCCTCGTCGTCCTCGTCTACTGCTACTGGACGTCTAACAGACTTGCCGAACTTCTTCGCAGAGATGCATTGCGGCTGTGCCACAGACCTGGCCTTTGAGACTTCTTCTGTCATCTGAGATAATGCCGAATGAATATCTGGCAACTCGACATCGTCGTCTTCCACTGCGTCAGGAATGGTAGGAAGTGGTGAACTTCTCATGACGTTGGCGGCTACACTCTTCGACAGGTCTACACCCAACATAGGCGGACTGGATGGCGGTGTGCCAAGCTCAAGCAACTTCTCACTGTCAGATGTTCCTGGTATCGAGCTTGTGGCACTAGTACCCTGTTCTGCCTGTGCTGGCGCAACCACGTCACTCTGCCTGAAACCGAATTTCTTGAAGAGCGCATCGGTAGTGAACTTGGTCTTCGTCTTCGCCTCATGTGTCAATTGCATGTTTCTGCTCATCCTCTGAGTCTCTCTGTGCATCTCCTCCATTGCCCGCTTACTAGCTTTACGTGTAGGACGAGCCGAAGATGTAAGCTTGTCTGCAATATCTCTGTCATCATCTGTTTCGGACTCAACCTGCACGACTTTGCTCGTTCTGGGTGTCTTTTTCTTGGTGGAGGATCTGCCAGGAGCAGGCGAGGAGGATACGCCCTCATTGGCTTGTTCTGAGGCTGCTTCTCTGGCGAGACGCTCCTCTCGTTTTTTGGCTACGAGTGCTTGGAGTCGACTCACTTTGGAGAGATTGGGAAGGTCATCGGAGTCTGAGTTCTGGTCGGATGCAGGAGGCGGGGATCGAGGCTTCTCTGGGGACGAAACGAAGAGTCCTGGAGAGGTGGGACGTGCAGCTGATGTACGAGCTCCTGCCGGGCTTGGTTGACGCTCGACACGTTTGCGTTTCGTTGTTCGTCGTGATATGGCAATACCATCGCTGTCCGATGATGCATTGGAGTCTGCGTTGATGTTTCCTCCCGCATTTGTGGCTGTTTCTGCTTCCTTGGTCATGATGAGCTGTTTCCTTATCCTGTCGTAAGCATTTGTGTCCATTACTGAATCCTCACCTGACGATACTGCGTTCTCGTCTTGTTCGAGCAACCGAGCCAGCACAGTATTCTTGCGCGCGCGAGGACGAACAACATCCTCATCTGGGTCCGATTGCAGTTCAGGTTCACTAGTACTGCGTGGAGCCGATTTTCTCGTCATCGCTGGCGAGCTCTGTCGTATGATGGGTGCTGCTGTCTCATTTTCTTTGTCCGAGTCGTCATCGTCGTCGTCGACACTGGCTAGCAGTGCTCGAATCTTGCTTCTTGGAGTGAGAGTGAGGTCCATTGTTTTTCGAGGTGAGGCCGCTGGTGTAGATGTGGAGGACATTATCGGTGAAGAGTGTTGCAACATTGTGTATTGCTGTGCAAAACTTATACAGGCTGGTTATGTTAAGTCATAAAGAATAGAGAATAGTAAAAGTTGGAGGTTGTCTAGGTGCCATTGAATGCTCGACGCGTTCAGAGACGCAAACGCGTTGGACGTGATTGATTGGCGTTCGTTCCCTTCCTCTATCCAATTGAGTTTAGCAGTCATCTTCACACCCTAGAATATAGCTGAATTCGTACTTTAATAGGCACTAATCCTAGGCCCCAACTCACTAAGAGTGCGGCAGGGTGGAGGCGGTCTAGCTAATTCTAAAGTACTCCAGCACTCCTCACACTAGCGGTATCGAAATCGGATATCGACATCTGAACTGGGGTAGGTAGATTCAACATGTAATGACTGTATTTCATTGTAGTGTATTCTACCTTTCTTTAATGCTCCTGATGCTATTTGCCACTATGTCGTCTCTCCCTCACAATCATAGATCAGCGAAAGCACCCTTCAGCGCACTCTTCTGCTTCTTCTCCCTCTCCGCCTTCCTCTTCCTCAGCTTGACCAGCTCATTCTCAATCGCACTATCGCCCTTTGTGACCTTCTGTGCCTTCTCCAAATCCTTGATAGCTTCCTCATCATCTTTGAGGCCTGCAGTCGCCAATGCCCGTCTATAATAAGCCTTGCCAGTCTCCGCTTCCGTAACACCCTCAATCTCCAACGCCGCCGTCGTTGAGAACTTGGCGCGCTCCCAATTCTCTTGCTTCAAGAAGCATTGTGCTGAGTTGAGATGACAGCTGATTTTGAGTGCGTTGAGCTGCTTGCCCAGCTCCGGCGGGTCGTTCTCCAATGGTTCGGGGTATTCGTGGATGTAGCGGAGTGCTTTTTGGTACTTGTCCAGCGCGAGTTGGTTATTTGATGATTTGAATGCAGCATTGCCATAACCTTTTAGTTCCGTTGCAATCTTTAGAATCTCAGTACCGGGCAGCTCCTCCTCGCCTGTTTGCTGGTCTTCGGGGTAGTCTTCATATGGGTCGCCTGTCTTGTCGGGTTGTCCTTGAGGGATGTTCTCGGCGTCTGCGCCGGTGAGCTCGCCACAGTCGGAGATGATGCATTCTTGGACTGGCTTGTCGTTTTGCACGGGGATGTTCTCGATATGGCGGACGATTGATTTGCCGGAGATGACCTCGCCGAAGACGACGTGCTTGCCGTCGAGGTGCGGTGTAGGCGTAGTTGTGACGAAAAATTGGGAACCATTTGTGCCTAGTCTTGTTTAGCTATTACGGTCTCTATCACGCAGACAACATACGCAAATCTTACCTGGTCCGGCATTGGCCATGGAAAGCAAGAATGGCTTCTCATGCTTGATCTCAAAGTTTTCGTCCTCGAACTTCTCGCCGTAGATTGATTCTCCTCCTGTTCCGTTCCCTGCTGTAAAGTCTCCTCCTTGAATCATGAAAGATTTGATGACACGATGAAAGCCAGAACCTAAAGGAGAGTTCGGAGTAAGCCAGGGCTCTCTTGCGTGTTTGAGAGTGCAAATAGTGTGACTCTTACCCCTGTAGTGCAATGGCTTGCCCATCTGACCCATGCCTTTCTCTCCTGTACATAGTGCTCTGAAGTTCTCTGCTGTCTTTGGTACGACTGTAGTGATTATATTTTAGCTTCCTATCCATCATCGATTATCTTACGTCCAGCCAGCGCAAATGAGGAGCAGCTTACCATCATTGTACTACGACCCAATCAGCCAATATCCATCAAACATAGAGAAAGCAGTAGTCTTAATAGACATGCCCACAACTTACAAGTTCAAAGATGACTCGTCCAGCCTGATTTCTTCCAATCTTGATATCGAAGAAGACACGAGTGCGTTCTATAGATATCCAGCAGTCAGCTTCTGCTTCTGTTATATTGCGATGTCGTATATCCATTCGCAGCTATCCCTGTCCCATTCATTTGGCTCTTTTCATTTCTCCTCCTTGTTCTTGCAGGCTTTCCTTGTCCACTCCGTAGGAGCTATGAGGGGACATACTTGCTGTTGCCATGATTGCTATATGTGCAGTTTGGTTGCAGGTATGAGATGTTCTGTTCGTCTTAAAGATTAAGGTAAGAATTGGTCGTTCGCAGGAGAGGTTTCCCTTGCTTACTGGTACACGATCTAGTGAAGGTTGCGTTGATACTCAAGATCAGATGGCTTCAGCAGGAAGTGAGGCAGAAAGTGAAGCTAGCTTATTGACAGTAAATAGTTGATGATTACGTAGAAACACATGGAAAAGTGTTCAACGGCGGTAAATCAGTGCAGATCGCCATTGGCTCACATGACTCCTTGGCCAGTAAGACAGAGAGCATCATTAGCTACCTAGTTAGCATTCAAGCACGCATCAGAAGACAGGCCAGAAGTCAATAGTAAAAACAATCATTCCATTGAATTAGAACACCCTCCCGAACCCATAGCCGCGCCGCAGAGGCAGCAAAGAAAAGAAAAAGAGAACAACAGAAAGAAGCCCATCCCATCCCATCCCATCCCATCAATCACTTGCGTCCCCAAACCAGGACAATCGCCGCCGCAGCAACGAGACAAGCCGCCATAAAGCTAGCTCCATTGCGATTAGTAGCAGTGCTGACCTTTTTCTGCGCTACGCCAGCAGTCTCCTTGACAGATTGTAAAATATCCGCCACGACTGGTTCCTGCTTTTGCTCGAGATTGATTTTGATGTCGTGCGTGGGTGCTGGGTTGTGTTCCTCCTTGTTCTTCTCCTCCACCTCAGTAGCCCCATCAGTCTGCAATAATGGCTCAATCTCCTTCACTTCTCCAGTAACACCGTCTTCGAATCCAGAATCTCCCTCTTCCTCCTCCTCCACTTCCAACTCGTCTCCATCTTCAGTCCCATCAAATTCCGCATCATCCCTAAGGAAACGCAGGAACTGTTAGAAAATCTCCCTCTCAGCTCTTCCATAACTCACCCGCAATAAAAACGAAAGAAAAAAAACCGAACGCGACTTATAAAACGTAGGTGGATATCTGAAGAAGAGAAAATGTGAAACGACAACGACAACGATTTAGGTTACATTTGAACAAACAATTTCCACCAAATATGTGACACAACCCAAACTAAAATATACCCAAGGAGAGAATATGCTTGTTTTTCACATTATGTTTTTTTTCTTAGTGTAGTGTGGTGTAAGTGTGAAATATTGTGTGGGAGGCACACCTACTTATGTCCAGACATCTTCTCCTTGAGCTTGCCGAAGAAGCTCTTACGCTTGCTGTTCTTGTCGCCGAGTCCAGGAGAAGGACGAGAGGGAGTGCTAGTACTGCTACTAGGTTGAGATGTAGGAGGTGTGCTTGTAGTCTTGGCAGGTGTGGCATGAGTTGAGACTCCAGTTGTGACAGTAGGTTGCGAGGAGCCGTGGCCCATTGGCGACACGTCGCGAGAGTCCTCGTGGGGTGCACGAAGAGTCTTGGGCATGGAGATTGGCTTCGAAGCAGCCTCGGTTGCTGGTGTTTGAGCAAGGTGCGAGGCTGGAGCGTTCAGACCAGCACCAGTGGATCTGCTTGCTGCGCTCGCCGCGAGCGCAGCAGGGTTGCTTGCTTTCCTCGAAGATTCTGCAGATGCAATAGGTATAGAAGTGCTCGCTTGCCTTGAAGATTGCACAGGAACAGAAGTGCTTGCTTGCCTCGAAGATTGCACAGGTGTCGCAGAAGTTACAGGAACAGAAGTGCTTGTAGATCTCAAACCTGGTGCGCCAGCAAGGCTGGACGACCTAATCGGAGCTGCTGAAACAGGGTCTTGAGCGAAAGCAGAGGCAATCTTGCGAGGATCCGAGGCAATCGCGGCAGAAGCATGGCTCATAGCAGATCCAGAAGATGCGCTGATTGGGTCGTGCTGGAATGCAAGTGTGCTACCGCCATGCGTCTGGTTCTGGATGCTGGCGTAGCTGGACAAAGGCTTGGAGGGAGGAGCCTTGGGTTGCTCGACTTCGCGCCTCACTTCTTGAATTGGTGCTGGGGTTGCAGCGACAATGGGGGCAGCAACAATGGGAGCTGCAGCAACAGGTTCCACACTTCTTGTCGAGCTGGTAGTTTGGCTGCCACTGACAGGAGCACCAAAGACACGATCAATGACACTTTGCTGGTGTGTGGAGTAGCTTTGTGCAGGTGGTGCTGAATACTGCGACGAAGAGGTGGTCTGTGGAGCCGAGCTGTAGGTATTGGAAGAGCTGCCAGCAGGGCGCTCGGAGAGGTTGAGGTCACGCTGCATGGCCGCAATCGCCGGAGCAGTGTCATTGTCGTAGAGCTGAGGACTTGCCAAAGACTCCGAGCGAGAAGATTGGGGCTCACGAGCATAGTCTTCGGGTGCATGGCGGCCAGTGGACTGCATACCGGGAACAACGGGCTTGTCACCTGGTGCAGTAGCAGACAAAGCAGCGCTGTGAGAAGGTGCAGGCTCGCCAGACTCGTTGGTAGGTCTGACAACCGAAAGAAGCTCCTGTTCTACAGAGGACTTCTCGTCGACAGCTTCCGGGTTAGCAGCAGCCTCAGGACCACGCGAAGAGTGGGAGAATGAGTCTTGCACAGCTTCTGGTACGTGGCTAGAACCGTGAGATGCTCCTGCAGGGTGGACGGTCTCCAAAAGTTCACGCTCGACGGCTGATTTCTCAGAAACTGCTTCCGGATAAGCAGCAGCCTCAGGCCCACGGGAGCTTTCCGACATTGACTCTCTTACGACCTCGGGAACAGCTGCTGCTGCGCCGTGAGATTCACCAGATGTACCCATGCTAGACAGAAGCTCACGCTCCATTACAGACTTCTCTGTGACAGCTTGAGGGTTGGATGCAGCTTCGGGACCACGAGTGACCTGCTGACTGATGGAGTGCTGAACAGGGGTAGGAACGTTCTCAGCAGGTGCGTTGATACCAGTAACATTACTGAAAGCGTTGGTGGCCTTGTCAAGAGTGCTCTGGAAAGTGTTCGAAATGGAGGCACCGGTTGATTGGAGGGTAGAAGAAGCGTCCTCAGGAGTAGATGTAGACGAAGACTCAGCATGTGCACCGGAACCAGTGACATTTTGAAAAGCGTGAGTAGCTTGGTGGAGAGTGTTCTGGAAAGTGTTTGAGATCGATTCGGCAGTTGACTGCACAGCGGGAGCTGCCCTTGAGGTCGCGTCCTGCATGGTGTTCGAAATCGACTCGGCAGTTGATTGGACAGCGGGAGCTGCCCTTGAGGTCGCATCCTGGACTGTGTTTGAGATCGACGCACCGGCTGACTGGACAGCAGGAACTGCCCTTGAGGTTGCGTCCTGCACAGCTGAAGCGCCAGCAGCCGCGTACTCACCAACTTTGCTTCCTGTATCAGCCTGCGTATTTGTCGGGCTGATTTTGCTTTTCAGTTCTTGCTCGACTTGCTCTTTCTCAGACACGGCCTCAGGGTTGGCAGAAGCTTCAGGAGATTCATTGGCTTCGTACTGACTGTCCTTGACGACTGAGGGCACAGCGCCAGGTCCTGAAGTGGTATCTTCCTTGGGTACGCGTTGCAAAAGCTCACTCTCCAAGTCATTTTTGTGGCTGACAGCTTCTGGGTAGGCAGCAGCTTCAGGGCTTGCGTGAGCAATCTGCGCACTGTGCTGTACGGTGTGAGGCACATGTGCTCCCGAAGTAAAGTCGCGCGCACTCTCAGATTGGCCTTGTTCTGTGGAGACCTTGCTCAGAAGCTCTCGTTCCAACTCCTTCTTCTCCATAACGGCCTCGGCGTTGGCAGAGGCTTCAGGTGATTGATGAGCTCTTTGCTGGCTGTCGTGGACGATCTCAGGCACACCACGTGGCTCACGAGGCACTTGACCAGCAAGTTCAGCAGTGGATGTGCTAGCACCAGCGGACTGGATGTTGTTGTTGACAGACAAAGGTGGCACGCCAAAGATGCCTGTCTCTGGAATGGCGGTGGTAGAAGTAGGGTAAGCATCACTGCGCTCATACGACTCCCTGTCGTGAGTGACGTTGCTTGTAATGGTGTTCGAGGTGAACTCGGAGTGATGGGGAAGCGCCCGTCCAGGTGCGATATTAGTAGGATTGCTAGCACTGTCAAAGGCAGGCAAAGGTGATACGCCGAAGAACTGATCAGCTGTAGGAGGAAGATGTTAGTCTCACTAGACATTGCGCAACAAGTGTCGAAAGACTTACAGTTGGGTGCGGGTGTCTCGGGAAACTCGCCAGGCATATGATGTTCTTCTTGCTGCTGGCTTGCCTGTTGGCTGCTCTCCTGCGCTGCTGGTTTGTGGGTCAAGTCATGTTGAAACAAAACATTGTTAATGTTACCCGATCCATCGTCCTCGTGATACTTGTTATAGTCTGCAGTCCAATGACCATCTACCACAAATTTGTACAATATCTTTTCATACGTTGAGACATGCGAGGGGAGTTCAACAGTCTTCTCGAATTGGTGGCCGTTGTGTTGGAGGTGGACGCTTTTTGTCCAGTCGTCGAAGTTACCGGTAACGAAGACTTCTTGCGCGGGGTGTTCCCTGTTGAGGACAGCATGTAAGTAAGTAAGTCTGATCTGATGTAGTGAAGCTTGCTAGAATGTAGGAGCACAAGAAAGCGCGCGAGAAGTGCGAAAGATGTCCTGGCATCAACGGTGCAGAAATAGGCATATCTTACCATTTGAAAGTGTAGGAACCCATCGTGCGATCTATTGCGAAGCTTCGATGTAGGTCGGCAGCAACAAGTTCAGAGCAAAGAGGCAACTATCGCCTTTGTTGTTTAAGATCCAACAAGTGAGACAAGAAGATTGACGTGGAGGTTGCGCGAAAAAAGGGTAGTCGCAGGATACAAGGCTGCGCTGCGCAAAGACCCTGTATGCTTGCCGTGTGTAGGTGGATAGGAGCTTTTTCGCGTCAATGTCGACTCGACTCAACAAAGAATCTGGATGCGACGCAAAGTGTGGTGGGGATTTAGCTGGGGTCTGAGAGAGAGCTTGTGCTAAAGTATCCTTGAAGTCAAGCTAGTGCAGGGGTTTGTTTTGCGTTGATAAAGTTGTTGGCTTCGAAAGTGGAGCAGTTACAGAAGTGATGTATTCTGCGCAAAAATCTGCGACAGGATGGAAAGATTGATGATTTACAAAAAGCTTGCAGCAGAAGCGGGTTGAGAAGAACTAACTGGAGGCTGATGCAGGGGCTAGTGGAAGTGGTTGGAAGCTGGTCGGCGCTAGCAAAAAGAAGCTTGGTGTTGAGCTCAGGTAATAAAATAAAAATAGGTGACGGGCGCTCCCAGCACCGTTTCAAGTCATCTTCACCTTCTATCATATACTGCCATGACCAGGTAGCTTGAGTGTGATGCATGTGCTGGCCAGCTCTTTTCGGAGACTTCACGCTGTTGTTGACGCTGCGAAGAGTCAATTCAGAGCTAGAATCTGTTCGGTTGCCGCACATCAAAGTACGGTTACACGTGGGCATACAATCTTCGTTAATAACACTATCGTTCGAGTTAATCTATGCCGATACACACCCTGGATGACCCATACTGATAGTAGCATTAGCTGTAGCCAGAGACATCCATTCATCCACAGCCACTCCAATCAACACATTTCAATAGCCTCATCTGGCACCAATTTTGCAGACAAGCCGGCTGCTGCTTCTCTTCTTCTTGCTATCCCTGCTTAACAGCCTTCATCATCCTTCTCCTGACATCTGTCCATATGTGCTCCTTCAACCAGCCAAAGGATCAACGTCATCGCCGTACGGGTTCATCCTGCTGGGATCATTCCTCCTCATAAGCGTTTCCACGGGTCCAAGCAGACGCTGGAAACCATCTTTGCCCAACGTGGCCAATTTGACTTCAGTCCGTGCAATAACTGTAGCCGCACGAGGTGCGTCGTTGAGCAGAGCCAGCTCTCCAAAGTAATCTCCCTTGCTATATTTGTGTACGGAGTGATCAACGCCATTCTTGAAGACCTCGGCTTCTCCAGATTCAAGAATAAAGAAGTCCTCACCTAGATCACCTTCGATGATGATCTTATGACCAGCAGGGAACTTCTTGGTATTGAGGGCATCAGCAATCTTCGAGCGCTCGTACTCCGTCAGGGAGTCCATGAGAGGTACTTCCGCCAAGAACTTTTCATACATCTGGCGACGCTGAAAGGCGCTGTCCATGAGAATGCGGCGGAAGGTAACCCGGTCCAGTGCCCAAAGTGTACTGGGTTCGGTTGAGACGACTGTCGCAGCACGGGGAGCATTGTACATCAGAGCCAATTCACCGAAAGAAGAGCCAGCTCCCATTGTGTTGACCTTCTTGCCTTGACCATCTGGTCCAGCCTCGACTTTGCCTGTAGAACTCACGTATACATCAAACTCGCCCTTCTCTACGACGTAAAAGTAGTCACCGACATCGCCTTGTGTAATAACCTTTATGCCCTTTGCAGGAATAGTCTTTTCCATGAGTGCACCAAGGACCTGGTGTGTTTGATCCTCGTCCAAATGCGTAAAGATGAAGTTGTGTGCAATTGCTCTTCTCAAACGAGTTTGCTGTTCGGGCGTCTTAGGGTGGACTGGTGCCTGCCAGTTCTCGGATGACGATTCTTGGGGATTCATTGACTCTGCAGATACTGAAGTACGACGATTGTAGTTGTAATTCGATGGAAGGTTGTTGCTACCAGCAATTGGCGCCATCTTCTGACCAGTGAAGGAGCCAGAAGCACCAAAGCTGGATGCTCCAAATGGCGAAGTTTGGAAGTTACCAAATCCACTGGAGGGTGCTGATTGTGGTGCAGCCATGCTGTTTGTGTTGGAATTGTTTGTGCCAAATGGGTTGGTGTTGAAGGAATGAGAACTTGGAGATTCTGAACGCTCGTGCTCACGCTCGTCGACCTCTTCAAGACGGTTCATGCCACGAGAGTTGTTGTTAGCACCAGTGGAGGAGGCACCAAAAGGGTTCGTGCCTGGAAAGGCAGAGTCGTTCATGGCGCCAGTCTGCGAGGAATGTTGTTGCGCTAGATGAGATTCTGCGCGCTGTGACTCCAGACGACGGAAGAAGTGGTTAGCACAGAACTGAATAACGTCTGATGGTTGCTGTTTCTCAAACTCCCGAGTCAGGGCGTTGACCTCGTTCTGAAAGTCTGACATTGTAGAATGTGTTGTAGGCTCGGTGGAGGAAGAGGTCTGAAACTAACGACGAAGCAGCCCCCTGCGCCTCAATGTCTAGTTCGAAGCTTGCGAGATAAGACGACCTAAGGGATGAGTTTGCTTGGCTACGTAGCTGTAAGTCCACGATATGACAGGAAACAAGTTATTTGAGGGGGCAGCACTGTGATGGAGCTTGAAGTGAGCAGAAGAATCAGAAGAAGGATGTTTGGAAGAAAGACAGAAGAGAAGTATGCTTGTTTCCTGTTTTCTTACGAGGAGCTCCTTCCTCTATACGTTGTTACCCCACACCTCGCTCCACTTTTCGTATCCAACCACCACTTGAGAGAGACCCCTTCGCAACCCCTCCTCTGTTGATCACTAGCGTGAGAGACTAGACCAACACCACGCCGTCTTCACGAAGAACACTCGCGCCAGCCACTTAAGCCATGCCGTGCTTGCGCTGGGGACGCTCCTTCATATCTAAGCGACTAGCTCGAGCATCTTACCATCGACTTGGTGAGCTTCTGTATGGAACATGAGCAACATGATCCTCGATTCAAGTATTTCAAAGTCATACTTCGATGAGATAAAAGAGACGAAGAAGTGTGCTTTTCAATTAGGGTATTCTACAGCTATTAAACTTATCGTGCTCAGTATGATCCTGAAGGAACTGCAGCTTCAATGTCAATCCACCAGTATACATCGTGATAAAACTCATCCCATCTCAAACCATGTATCCTACTCCCATTCGTTTAGACGTCTGAAACCACGACCTGCGTAGTAAAATGGAAGCTTCTTGACTCGTATGTTCAAGTCGACGTCTCCTTCATCGTGAAGCGTCCAGACCACCCTGCAACTCCTGCTCCAGAGTCATCATGTTCTGGTGTGACACAGTCTGATCAGGCCTTGGATCGTTGCTATAGGCTCTGGGGTCGTAGTTTTGCGGAATTGGTACTCCAGTCTGCATTCCCTGCTGATAGTGCATCTGCTGTTGATGTTGTGGTGGCGCAGTTGTATATTGCTGTTGCTGACCATACTGTTGCTGCTGCTGCTGATGCTGCTGATGTTGTTGCTCTTGCGGCATCTGTACCTGCGGCTGTTGCTGCCGTTGTTGCTGAGGCACGCGTACTTCATGTCTGAACCGACGAACTTCTTCCAAGATCATGTGGCGCATCTCAGGAATTTCCTCCATGACTTCAAACTCAAAGTCGAACTTCGTGGGACAATTTGGCTCGTCGCTTGCATCGTGCCAGATCTGGAGATACCTGTGACCAAGTGCTTCATCAACGGTGACACGTTCCGTGGGGTCGAAGGCGAGCATGAGGTCCAACATATCGAGTGCGTCGGGGTTCGCGTTGCGGAACAGAGAACTGAAAGCAATCTTGGGCATGTAGGGGAGATTGCGCACATATTCTTGTGCACGAGGAGAACCAATGCGCGACAGAGTCTTTTCGTCAGGAGTTCCAAGATAGTGGAGAATCTGGTTGAGCTGGTCGACGTAGTCGCGACCCTTGAAGAAAGGCTTGCCACCTAATAGCTCAGCAAGGATACATCCGACAGACCAAACATCAACTAAGGAATAGGTTAGCGTAAATCGACAATGAAGCGCTATATCAATACGTACTGGCTTTGGTGTAGCTCTGGAAGCTAAGCATAATCTCGGGCGCACGATACCATCTTGTTGCAACATATTCGGTCATGTAACCAGCGTTCTGCTCGGGGTCCAGGGAGAAACCTCTTGCAAGACCAAAGTCGGCAATCTTGAGCTCACAATCCGCGTTGACCAAGAGATTACCAGGTTTCAAGTCACGATGCAGGACATCTGCAGAATGTATGTACTTGAGACCGCAGAGAATCTGGTAGATGAAGGATTGAAAGTGGGCGTCTGTGAGTGGTTGACCAGAGCGGATGATAGCTGCAAGATCGCACTCCATGAGCTCTTCGTAGAGGTAGACTTCATTGAAGCTTTCTGGTCTTGGGATGTCCATGTCATACAAGCAAGTAATATTTCTGTGTCCTCTGAAGTGCTGTAGCAGCTTGACCTCGCGCAAAGCCCGCTTTGCCAGGATCTTCTTGCTGAATACATTTGTGATTTTCTTGATTGCAACTGAATTTTCGTTTGGCGGGCTGACTGAAGTGGCTGCGCAGACGATACCGTAAGCACCTTGGCCCAGCTCTTTCGTGACCTGGTATCTCTCATCGACGATAAACTCCTGGTTGAACACCTTAAAGGCTTTGCGGCCAGGAATGTGTGACATGTTGATTATTGGTGGTGGAAAGATTTGTGTGGTGTGGGAGGGACGTTTCGGTAGGCTTGGTGGTCACAAGCAAACAGGAAGCTGTATTGTCGTTGTAGAGTCACAGCAATGAATGGAGGGGTATTTTGGAATGTCGTAATGCTGTAGATGCAATGCCTTCGCTTTGGCAGAGGTACAATGGTGTTGGGATGGGCTGACTGACTGAAGGAAATCTTCTAACAACTACAATCTGGCACAAATAAAAGTCAGCCTGAGAAATGTCTCCAGGTGGCAGACAATATGTATTGAAGCTTGTTGCTGTAAGCCAGAGATTCCCCACTGCCTGAGCCTACTCGTATATGCTGGCTGGCGCTGGGCTTGAATCGTACTCTGTGAACGCTTTCACAGTGGCTGGAACTGTTTAGGGCAGAGCCCCACTATTACGTCCCGATATAGAAAACTCAATTGCTGACTACTCGACTACTTCTGTTCTATTTAGGTGTCGTAGCAGTAGTACCCTCATGAAACCCTCCTCAAAGAGGCCAATGGTATGCAAATGGTATGATATTGCTGGTCCATATTTACCTTGTCTTCTGTACACTAAGACCCTTCGTCCGATGTGTCGATTCTGTGGACACTATCTACTCATGTTCGCAGCAAAGTCATGAACATCTCAAGCCGCTTCGAGCTTGCATTGAGCGCATCCAATCCCTGCTCAGACTCTGCATCGACCTGTTTCTTTGTACCTTTGCCACCTTTTGACTGCTTGACTTTGTCCTGTCGAGCTTGTATACCATTGAGAACAGCATCTTGCAGGCGGTCGTTATATTGCAGTGCATCACTATCCCTCAGCAGCCATAATAATGCTTCCATCAGCAAACTAACTTTTGTATTGTCCCAGACTGTGCTAGAGTTTGCTGTAGCTGTAAGATATCGACTCTCCAGGTCCTCTTGGTTGACATAATTCGTGTCGAAGCGTGGCGCTGTGACTGACAGCAATGGTCGGAAGAGCTCCTTGCAAAGAGAGCTATTGAAACTCTTAGGAAGTGCGTTGGGGCCGGTAGGCATGATGATAATTGAGAAAAGAGGCAGCGGCAGAGGTCTGCAGAACTCGGAAAAGAGGTCAAGAAGTACATCAGTGGTAGCGAATGCGGTAGAGACTTCGCAAAGTGTGCAAAGCTAGATCGAGTTGTCAGCACTCACACTGCGACCAAGTTGCTCATTGGACATACCAGACGGTGTATACGGCGGCGCAGATATACTGCTTTCACGCCACCATATGCCTCGACAGCTCCAACCACGCTTTCTTCATGTGTCTCTTCCATGCTGTCACTGTCCTCGGCAGGCTTGAGATTGCGGGTCGTTCGTCGAGTCTGTCGTGCACTTCCATGGTTTGCTACCCTGACTTCCGTAATATCGAGATTCATACCATCAACATCGTCTTCATCATCTGACTCGAGTGAAGCAAGGCCGTGACGCTGCTCAGCCGTCTTAGGACGAGTTTTCTCATCCTTGATGATCTTCTCCTTTGTTTCGTCCTTCCATATCTCCTTGAACTCTGCCACATTCTTAGCAGACCCGTGCGCGAAGATAGCTCGCATTGCTCTCCTTCGCTCTTGCTGGCTAATAGAGCCCTGGGCTCCGGTCACAAATTGCACAACCAAGCTTTTCCTGATCATTTCTTCTTTTTCCTCTGCAATTTTCAAAAGTTTCGACTTGCTCACCCGCTCGACAAGATCGGACTCTAGCACATCAATCATGAGCTCTAGCCAAAGCCTCCATCTCTGCCATCTTGCGTGGCTCAAGGTAGCACAATTGAAAGCCCAACCCACGACATGCCAAAAGCTCTCGCCCCGCGCCCAAATCGATTGTTCCTGTGCAAGCTTAGTATTGAGAACTTGGTCGTTGTGCTCAACTACTTCGCGAGATTCTTCTTCGCGCCGTCGCTTTCCTAGGCTCGTCCGACCTCGAAACCCTGAAGTAGAGTGGAAAGTGAATGCTTTTGTAAGGCGTGCGTTGATCGGACCAACGACTTGACAAAGATCTTGCAAATAATGTAATGCTTGATTCGCAGCTGCTAGTCCCTCATCTGATCTCGCTCGCGTTGTGGTAGCAGGATGGACAATCAGTGTGGCCAGAAAAGCAACGAAGCTCGATGGAGGCACATATGCAGGAATGAGATGGTTTGCAGATGAGCAGGAAGTGCCACTAATAAGCAAGCTGGTCAACAAGGTCAATGACTGTGAATCTGCATTTCGTTAGCTTTACAACGGGAAATGGTGATACGCATCAGCACATACATAAACCTTCTTCAAGGTATATAGCACATTGTTCCTGGAGTTCTATAGGTAGTGCCTTAGCAGGTCTATACAGTGGAGCTTCTTGGGAAGCGGCAAAAAGTCGAGAGGGCATCGATTCCCTAGAAAACACGTCCACAATCTTTCTTGGGCCAATTAATGAGTATGAAACACGTAATATTGCGAGAAGTTGTACTTCTGAAACGCGTGAGAGGTAGGCGTCGATCATTCTCGGACCGATCAACTCTGAAACAATTGTAAGACCTCTCTCTTGCTCATGAAAACGACAATGCAGTATGACTCGAAGTGGTCCTAGTATGACCTTAGTATGATCTGACCAAGTCGAGTCGATTGCATCGCTCGCTGGTGTCTTCCTCCTAATCGGTCTTGCCCAGAATGTCCACCTCTCAACCTCCAAATGGCGCGCAAGCCGCTGCTTTGAAACGCTTACCTACCTCGAGTGGGCTGGCTCCCACAACGCCTTCCGCAAGCTTCAATCTGATGCCCACCGTATCTACGCCGCAGTCTTATGCAACCCCGGCAGCCTTCATATCTCCAGCCGCTCGTGGCACGCCAAGAAAAGGCATGGTTGGACAGAAGACTTTCGGAGGTGCCGTAACTGGCTTGACGCCTAATCCATGCTTCAACTTCAGTTTCGGGTCGCCTCCCAACAACTTCGCGAGCCCAAATATGTTGAACATGGATGGTATAGACATGAGCAGTACACCAGCAGCATCAGGACTTGCACTTGGCGCATTCGAAGGAGGAACGGCGATGGGACTGACTTTGAGTAACCTCGGGATCAACATGGGGACAAGCATGTCCACTGGAGGTTCTACAGGTGGGAAGGTCGACGATGCAGAGCGACGACGAAGATTGCTCGCAGTCCTCGAGACCATAGGTAAGAAGAAGGGCAGATTGAGCAGGGATGCTATCAAGAGGTTAGGGCGTCGATATGACTTAGTTCCGGAAGAGGCTGAATCAATGAAGCTGTCGTTGGCTGGGAAAGCCGGGTTTGTGGTGGATGTAAGCAGATGTTTTGTCTGGATGTGGTGATTAATACTGACTGTGCACATAGGTTTGGTTTGAGCCAGCACAGCCAGATACCGTCAGCAAAGTCGTCCTAGAACTGATGACACCGTTTGGAGATGCTGTAAAGGGTGCGGAGGTCCTTCAGTACGATCTTACTCTCCACCAAAATAACAGCACATTCGGTGTACCCCTTGAGAACTTCGCAGACAACCTTTCACGACTTGCCACAATCGACAAGCTTGGTGAAGATGAAAGTCCAACCTGCTTTGCTGCAATTTCAGGCATCTATAGCAGTCTTCGAAGATTGTACGAACACGAGCGGCGAGCAATAGACACTATATACGATGACATCGACATGCATGTGCTACGTAAGAAAAGTGGGAGACCTAGCATGCACGAACGTCGACGAATTGGCTTGTCTATGGATTACTGGATGAAAAGAGGTTCTGTCAGGAGCGATGGCGGGCCAAGTAAGCGGTCGAGAGTTGACCATGACACAGTCGTCGCCGAAGGGGCCAAGACTCACGTTCGCCTTTCAGATGAGCGCGATATATGTTCGTTGACCATCGAATGCGAGCAGTTGCCGCCAGGCATATATCCACCAATTCAGATTTCGAATGGGTGGATCTCCGAACGTGTCGAGAAACCCGAGGACGATATACCTGATTTCGAGCTCATGTCCGGCTTCACATCAAACAGCACAACTTTAGATTGGCTAGATCCGCCGATCGATCAAGTTGCGAATGATGGGGACGAGATCTCGAGTTTAGCATTGACCGTTCAACCTGTAGCCCGATTCGTGGCGAGGCTGGAACCGCCCATTGCCATACCATACCACATTGCCACGCAACTCTATGCTTCTATTCAGACTAATATCACGCAGGTCGTGTTTCCTGCTTCTGAGTCAATGACTGATCTCATGCTACCATCGATACAAAGTATACCTTTGGCTGGAGATACACCACAGCTGCATCAGATGAGGAAGATTGGCGCTGACAATACCGCCAAAGAGTTTCAACTAGGCCTATACTGGTCAAACTCAGAGCTTGGAGTACTTGTCGGAACGCTTCCGTTTGATCATCCTCGACGGCTTGTTGAGGCACTGCCTGTACTACGGCAATACGCCTTTATCGCCCGCTTATTGCAGAACACTTTCCCACGAGTTGTTGCCAAGGTAGCCACAAGCAAACCTCCTACCAAGCACGATATCAGAAAGATGCGCATGCAGCGATATAAAGACAAGTTCTCACAACAAGACATGGAGGCAGAGTTGGCGGCGCTGCTAGCACCAAAAACTACGTCTGTTCGAGCACTTGACCTCTCGTTGGTGACTACACCAGTACCGCAAATGACCCTATCACTTGCAAGTAAGCAAGGCCTGAAGAAGATGACCTTTAATATCAAGCTCAATGCGGATATCGAAATTGTCTCGCAGAACATCGTAGCTGATGGCGGCGACGAGTTGATCAGACAGAAGCAGTTGGAGGGGCTGAAGACGGCTTTGGAGATGTCTGAGGACTTGGGCATCTGGGGGGTCTGGGTGCGAAGGACCTATCTCGACGAGGACGAATAGTGAGGTAGTTTAGTATAATTAATAATGCCAAAAGCATAACTTTATAATACCATTATACAGTTTGGGACTACAGTGTAATCAGTCTCTGATTGGTTGAGTTGTCGCTTACCTGTGTTTTGGTTCGGTCACGGAGACGGCGCAAATGCCTAACGCCTTTTGAAGTAATACCTATTACCTATTACCTTACCTCGCAGAAATAAACTTGAAACATCTTCATTCGCTCTTACACATATCAGCTTACTATAGCATACTTGGAGCATCCTTACTCACTAGGCGAAGGGGACGCATGACAGTATCTTCAAGGCCGATGGCCGCATAGAGCTTGACATATCTAGACATCAACACTCCTTCCACCATAACATACCTCGGAACCGCTCATAATGGCCGGCATGGAGCAGCTCGTGGTTCATAGTCAGGTATGTAGTGCGGTGCGCGCACGTCTTTACTTGACCAGGACATTGTCAACATAGCTCCACTGCGTAGCTGACACCAGAAAGTCCTACCTAGTCCGCTGGGTCAGAGTCTCCGAAGGACATACAATATCATGGTCTCTCCAGCCTCAAAAGAAGTCAATAAACTTTGGAATATTCAAGCATCCTGTAGCCAATGGAGCTCCACCATCCCTACCCACCTCGCTCCCAGTTCCTGAACAACAGTCTACGAATGTCAATAACACTGCCGAAGGGTCTTCTGCCAGGGACGGATCTAGCTCCCGGCTCATCAGACGCAGGTCGTCTGCCACGGCAGCAAACGAGGTATCCTCAGCAAAAGAGAAGCTCGAAAGACTGGGCATGAAGCAGGTGTATTGGGCCGGGAAATGCGAATCAGATCAAGCAACAATGGGACGATATGACGTGCCAGTAGGAGAAGGTGGAATGTATGGTCTGGTGTTTGACAATACCCACAGCAAATCGTTTTCGAAAACAGTTACGTTCGTTCTTATGACATATCCTACGAATGCGCCGCCCAAGTCTGGTCATCATCCCCGATTTCCTACATCTCTAAGCCGCAAGACGTCTGGTTCGGTCAGCGTCAACTCGATAACTAGTCCTGCTCTTCCACCTGTCGACGATTCTGTAGAGAGTCTTCCTCGATTACCAGCTGCTCCTATCAACCTGGCAGCACCTCCAAAATCAAAGCCGGCACTATCAAACACGAAACTGGACGCATCTTTCTATACGGGAGTACTGCAAAAAAAGAGGAGGAAGAAGGCACAAGGATGGGCAAGGAGGTTCTTCTCTCTGGATTTTGCAACATCTACTCTCAGCTATTACAAAGACAGCAAGTCATCCGCATTAAGAGGAGCGATTCCACTAGCACTTGCAGTGATTGGCTCAAACAGAGAATCAAGACAGATCTCTATTGACTCTGGTGCGGAGATCTGGCATCTGAAAGCAATCAGCGAACGTGACTTTATTTCCTGGCATGAAGTATTGCAGAAGGCGGCACAAAACGCTGGTAGTGGATCAGGTACTCCTGCTGCTAGTAATGGTCATTCTAGGTCTATGTCGGTTCGCAAACCCATTGATAATCGTGAGTGGGAGGTCGTGGAAACACTTGTAGGTAAAGTGTCAGGCATCACAGACTCGGTTCGACGATTAGCACAAGACACGGATCCAAAGTACAAAACTGAGCACGATACTCTGAGCAGTCCTGTTGAGGATGGAGTCGCGCCATTGGAAGATTCAGCTTCCACACGAAGAGCCTTCTGGAAACGTACAAATAGCAACAGTGGACAAAGTCCGAACAGAACTGGTTTCAAGAGGCCACTTTCGATAGTACAGCCTAGAAAAGCTTCCACCCCAACCTTGAACATACCCCCCACTACAAACGACAGTAGGCCAAGAAGTCAGACGGTCAACATCGCCTCGTTACAGGGTTCAAGCAAGGACCACGTACACGATCGATGTATGTCAGTTTTACGTGATTTGGACGCGGTCGTTGCTCAATTCTCTACCTTATTATCAGAAAGTCGCCAACGTCGCTCTGTGGAAGTATATGTTGAGCCACGTAGAGAGAGTCTAGATTCAGTTCGATCAATGGAGTTCTTCGACGCCGAAGAAAACATGCCACAACAAATCGTCGAAATCGATCAAGTTAGCGATGTTGAAACACCTGGACGTGAGGAAACAGAAACAAGCGATACCGACTCTACCAGCGAACGAGAAGAGGAGGCCTTTGCACGAAATCCTCGACAAGGCCACGCCTCACCATATCCTCCACCACCCGTGTCTCTTGATCCCCTTCCTCACGACAAAATCAATCGCCGCAAAAACATCCAACCATCCAATGGCGCTCCTCCCAGTCTCGTCTCCTTCCTCCGCAAGAATGTCGGCAAAGACCTCTCCACAATCGCCATGCCCGTTACAGCAAACGAACCTCTCTCGTTACTCGAACGCCAAGCCGAGTCCCTGGAGTACAGTCAACTCCTCGACCTCGCAGCCACGACATCAATGTCATCCACAGAACGCCTTCTCCACATCGCCGCATTCGCTCTATCCCCACTCTCCGCCTCCCGCATCAAAGAACGCGCAATCCGTAAACCATTCAACCCCATGCTTGGCGAAACGTACGAGCTCGTCCGTGAAGACCGCGGATTCCGCTTCTTAGCTGAGAAAATTAGCCACAGACCTGTTCGCGTCGCTTGTCAGGCGGAGTCGAAACATTGGACGTTCCTGCATGCCCCGCTTCCGACGCAGAAGTTCTGGGGCAAAAGCGCCGAGTTGATCACGGAAGGTCGTGCTAGGGTCGTAATGTATAGTGCGCCTGGTGGTGATGCAGGAGAGGAGGAAAAGCGAAAAGAAGAAGAAGTGTATAGCTGGACACCGGCGACATGCTTCCTCCGTAACATCCTCGCTGGCGAGAAATACGTCGAGCCCACGGCCACAATGACAATTACATGCGAGACCACTGGCAGCAAAGCCGTCGTCACTTTCAAAGCTGGTGGTATGTTCTCTGGTCGTAGTGAGGAAGTCAATGTGGCAGTTTATGACGCCTCTGGCGCCCCTGCACAGCTCAATATGCATGGTAAATGGACTGAGAAGCTTGTCTTGAGCACGGGCAAGACGGTGTGGCAGGCTGCGGAACTAGTCAAAAACGCACCATTGCATTACGGTATGACGGCGTTTGCAGCCGAATTGAATGAGGTCACGGCGTTGGAAAAGGGTGTGTTGCCGCCTACGGACTCGAGGCTGAGGCCCGATCAGAGAAAGTATGAGGAGGGCGACGTGGATGGTGCAGAAACGCTGAAGGCGGGGCTGGAAGAGGGACAGAGGCGGAGGAGAAAGGAGATGGAGAGTGCTGGAGTGGAGTGGATGCCGAAATGGTTTGAGAAAGTGGATGGGTTGGGAGGAAGTGAGGGCGATGAGGTGTGGAGGTTGAGAAAGGATGGGTATTGGAGTGAGAGGAGGAAGGTTGTGGAGGGGAAGGGCGTGTGGGATGTTAAGGACGTGTTTGAGGTTTGAGTGTTTGAGCTGAATCTGAGTTGTGACCGAAGAGCATGCTATTATGTGCCGCTTAGGAATTGTGCACTGACACGATAGCTGGGTTGTCGTCATAGAATATGAACGTGAATCTGAAACTACTTTGCAGACTACGAAAAGCAAGATCCCTCGAGCGTTTGATATGTAGCCTGGTCTGGGACTACAGTCGTGCAAGGCTATCTTTTCTCAATTTATAAGTTGGCATTGTTTCTGACCCGACCAAAAGTCTACTCGCGGAAGTCTTAGACCGGCCTTGGGAATATCTTTATTACTTGGATCGTTCACGTCAACAAATGTTAGACATGGTTTGCGCTATCTTGCCTTGCTCGCTTGGCTGGCGAGGCTCATATTGAGATTCGTAAACGTTGTTTCAACAGCAGGCAATACTGTTGTTCACAACTTTGCGCCTCTAGTATGTGGTGGTTGTCCTCTTCCAGGAATGGTGGGTCGACTGCAGCAGGGTCTGCGCTATAAGTTGGTTCTTACCTTGGCTATCTGTACGCCGATACTACTAGTTATACATTCGAGGAATCGTTGATTATTGAATTAGATTCTCTTATTCTTCCGAAAGAGGGTATTTACATAATCGCCTCGACAGCATTCATTCATTCGTTCAGCCTCTCTACACGCTCGCCTCCATCTCATCATTGTGGCGGCTCAAAAGGGTGTATCAACATATCACTGAACCTAGATAACACGACAGTTAGTTTGGCCCCAGAAGTCATCCCATCCATATCAGCATCACTGCTGTCGACTTACTTTTCCAACTTATCCTTCCCTCTGACCTCCTCGACCAACAACGGCATCTTAACCAGATTAAAGTCCTCACCATACAACTCCTCATACTGATCCAAATACTTCTTCTGCATCTTCCTCCTCGCACCACACTGCTCACACAAATTCGTGCTCTTCGGAAAAAGCAACTGATTAATCACAATCGCATGGCTATCAATCTCATACCCATTCAGTTCCTGAATCATGCGCTCCGTCTCATACAAGCTCAAAAACTCGGCAATGCACACGCACACAAACGTCGTTAGATCCGCATTCTTGAACTGCTTGTTCACTTCTCCGATTGTTTCGCGGAGCTGTTCCATTTTCTGCGTGAGGTCGTCGAGGGATTGGCCGTTAGGGAGACCGCCGCGGGCGCCGATCAGGCCGCTGAGCATGGGCCCGAATTGGCGGGAAAGGCCGCTGAGCTTTTCGAGCGCTTTTTCCATGACGGTGGGGAATTGCAGGAAGCGGAGGGTGTGGCCTGTGGGCGCGGTGTCGAAGATGACGACTTCGAAGTCGAGGG
>Ga0160429_1000218_pt1 | contig 68071 bp, 79 predicted proteins | sample SolpanmetagenomR_FD_108199 | JGI IMG/M metagenome (GOLD analysis project Ga0160429, IMG submission 108199) | Solar panel surface microbial communities from Lawrence Berkeley National Laboratory, California, USA - R | ecosystem: Engineered > Built environment > Solar panel > Unclassified ... | reverse complement strand
TAGCATGACCTCCTCAGGTACCATGACACCATTCGGCGCACATGGCGATGCAGGCGGTATGAGGGTTAACCTTCGCATGCGTTTCACATGTACTGTTTATCGAGCCATGCGCGGCTCGAGGCGAACACCATCTTCTAACACAACAACACCACCATCTACAAGACCAACACCCAGCGCATCATCAACGCGCCTCCATCATGCTCCGCCCGACGCTTCTGGCGCTACAACACCCGTTCCACCCACACACTACGAAGCCCAACGTATCGAAGTCCTGAATGAACTCGTAATCGACCGCGGTCCATCTCCATACGTCTCCTCGCTTTCCCTTTTCGGTGACGACCATCTCCTCACTGTCATACAAGCCGATGGTGTGATCTTCTCCACTCCGACAGGAAGTACTGCCTACTCTCTCTCCGCTGGTGGCTCGCTTGTCCACCCCGACATCCCTGCGATCCTGCTAACACCAATATGTCCACATACTCTGAGTTTTCGGCCTATGCTACTTCACGACACAATGGCATTGAAAGTCGCCGTCCCGCACGGTAGTCGCGCAGGCGCGTACTGCAGTTTCGATGGCAAAGGACGATTAGAGTTGCGGCAGGGGGACTATGTAGGAATTGAAGTAAGCAAGTACCCATTTCCTGTCGTCGAGAGGACAGTTGCGAATAAAGGTGGGGTGGGAATGGAATGGATCGAAAGTGTGTCGAGGACATTGAGATGGAATACCAGGGAGGCGAGGCAGAAAGGATGGTCGACTGGAGAGAAACCGGTCAGAGGCAATGTGGAGGGGTATGGTGGTGCACCGCTTGGCAAGAGGAATTCGCGGGTTGGTGAGGTAGATGGCTGGTATGCGGGTGAGGAAGAAAGAGGGAATGGCCAAGACCGAGGCGAAGATGAAGAAGAAGAAGAAGAGACGCAGGATGGTGACGGCAAGCAGGAGGAGGAAGAATTCGATATCGATTTCGACAATCCAGCCGAAAGTGAGGGTGGTGGTAGTAGGAGCAGTAAAGAGAATGATTCGGGTTTCGGTGGTGAAGCAAGTCCGCATCGGCGGTCTACACTATTTTGAAAACGACGAAAAAGAGAACATATGTATCTCGATCCCACTTAACAGCCAAATTTTTGAAGACAGTAAATATCTAGGCGATGATGAGAGGAGGGCAGGCCTCTCCGGGAGGTTACGAAACGCTCCTAGCAAGAATGTCGATGGAAGGCATGAGCTTGTGTGCTACAGGAGAGAGGAGAACCTCAGAACGTCAGGTTGACAGAGCATCCCATTCGGTGTGCGAAGTTCGTAGAGCGAAGATGTCAACAGGACGAGCACAATACAGTAGGAAGAGTGAGAAGTTGGTTGGATAGTACTTGCTCTCCCCTATGTGGTATCACCAAAGTAGCAGTTCCCAACCCAAGCACTTGGTGCGTTTGGTATCCCTTCTCGTCCAGCGCATGTTCAAGTCTTGTCCGTGTGCTTGACGAAACGTTATATATATCACACTGATGCTGAAATAGAAGGTCGACAGGCCTTGACACATGCCAAGAAGGATCGACCACTTTCTTCGGAATGACTTTTTCAAGACATCTCTCGATTCGCGACAGCCATCTTTCTTGTGCATGTGGAGGATGTTGAGACTTTAAAGATTGGTGACTCTAGCCTTGCTTGCGCATATGCTCTGCTATAAGCAGGAGTTTTGTAGATTGATTGTGCCATTTACATAACCAGCATTGTGGCGTTTTTGTTCCTCCGTATCAACAAGTTCATATATATATCTATGACGAAGCAATAGCATATTTAAGAGGAGGAACCCATTATTATCACTATTATTAAAGCTCAAATACCAAGAGCACGTTCCGCAATGTCTGCAAACAAGGCGAAGGCGAGTATATTCAACTTCATTAATCACACCTCGGACAAGCCGCCATTTCTTTTGGGATATCGCTCTTCAAAATGGTTCATAACGATGACGGTGGCAGTGTCAATATTTTGTGTGAGTACTCTGCCTCTGTCGTTCAACCATGTCGAACAGGACTTATACTAATATCTTCTCTAGGACATATTTCTCTACGGCGTCATTGTACCAGTTGTACCATTTGCTCTCGAAAAGCGGTCCGGTATTTCACCCAACAACATTCAATCTTGGGTATCTATTCTTCTGGCCGTCTATGGCGCAGCATTATTAGTCGGCTCTGCCATCTGGGGGTGGGCGGCTGACAAAACATCTAGCAGACGTGGCCCTTTCTTGGCTGGTCTTCTACTCCTTATCGCTGCAACAGGAATGCTATGTGACGGCTCCTCGGTTGCAGTCATCGTTACCGGCAGAGCATTGCAGGGCGCGAGCTCCGCTGTCGTTTGGGTGACTGGTCTGGTCATTATTTGTGATACAGTTGGGCAAAGGCATGTTGGAGAGTCTATGGGCTGGGTTGCATTGGCCATGAGTCTTGGAGTTATGCTTGCTCCTCTGCTTGGTGGCATTGTCTATGATAGAGCCGGTTACTATGCAGTTTTCGCCATGTGTTTTGGTATTTTAGGATTTGATGTCATTTTGAGATTGTTCATGGTGGAGGTGAATGTAGCTAAGAGATGGATTGACGTGGCGCCTGAGGAAGAGGACAATGAAGAGAACAAGGAGATTACAGCACTGAAGGATGAGGATAACAATGCTAGAGATTATGCATCCACATCCCGCGACCAGACAACAACAATGGCTGGAATGACTGTCGACAAGCCAGAGAAGAACGCCTCAGCCGCTGAATTACCTCCTGCAAAGATAACGCTGGACCCAGTCCCAGGGACTGCTCAACGCAGGTCACGTCTACCTCCTCTCCTTACTCTCCTTGGATCTCCACGACTTCTTGCCGGTCTATGGTGCACTTTGGTTCAAGCAACTCTTCTCACTTCATTTGACGCTACACTTCCGCTTCGTGTCAACGGCATCTTTGGATGGAATTCACTAGGGGCAGGTCTAATCTTCTTACCGCTCGTCCTTCCCGCTTTCTCTGGTCCTTACATTGGAAAGCTCAGCGACAACTACGGTGCCAAAGTACCTACTGCGGCTGGTTTCGTCCTCGCCATTCCTTTTTTGATCTTGCTGAGGCTGGTGGACCATAACTCAATCAACCAGAAAGTCCTGCTTTGTGCCCTCCTCTTGTTCTATGGGCTGAGCACCACGATGTGTCTCATGCCCCTGATGGCGGAAGTGTCACTTGTGGTTGAAGAAAAAGCAGCCCAAAAGCCTGCAGGATACTATGGCAAACAGGGTGCTTACGCTCAAGCATATGGTTTGTTCAATATGGCCTTCGCTGGTGGCTGCATGATAGGACCTTTGTGGGCTGGACTGGTTTTCGCTCATGCTGGATGGGGTACGATGACATGGAGTTTGGCTATTTTGAGCGCATTCACTGCTGTCGTTGCTTTTGGTTGGGTTGGTGGATATGCAGGGAAACAAGGCACGATATGGCAAAAGGGTGGAAGTAATGCTCAATTAAAGACTTTGGAGGAGAAGCAGGATGAGATGAGGGAGGCACGAATACAGCAGGGCGAGCAATCTGTGTGAGTTTCAGTAGATGAGTTGGATACAAAGTATCCAATTTATCGCAATCACCTTACTGTCGCCTTTGAAAAGGGGTTGGGTCCATGTGGGGCATATGCCAAAGAGGTGTCCTTCTGCTTCGATCTCTTGTTTTCAATCAATTGTGAAAATACGTATTATTATGGCAACAACTCGAAAGCCAGTGACGGTGAGCCTCGAAGAACTGAAGAATGGTGTGTACCTCTGAATTTGAGGCAATACTACCCCACGTCGTGATCTCCTCCAATCTGCTCTCCTTCCAGGTAGTCGATGAAGATATTTTTGGAATGGCCGTAATTGAAAGTGGTCGTGCTGAACCAAGTACTAACTAAGTGACTACATTAGGTACTGTCTCGCTCGAGGCTCTCAATGACGCTTTTGGACCAGATTCTCTTGGTATAATCGTCGTCAAAGACCTACCAACCGAATTTATTGATCTTCGACACAAGCTTCTGAGCTACTCCTCGTATCTTGCCAACCTACCCAAGTCTGATCTAGGTATGTAAGAGGTGACGCTGGATTGTTGATGTTCTTTCCAGGATAATATGGAAAAGAAACTACGATTACAACCTGACAAGCTATAACAAAGTACAGCACTAATCATGCCTCTCAGAAAAGCTCGAGTCGCCACAGTCTAGCTACTTGACAGGCTGGTCACTTGGAAAGGAGACCCTGAAGGATAATCGCCCAGATACTCTTAAAGGCTCTTACTATATCAACTGTGCCTTTCACGTTGACCCCAGTCTCGACTGCAGTCCGACCACGCCACCGAAAGCTGCTGCTAGTAGCGCTTCCCTTAGCACATACGAGACCTTCCCAGAATACACTACTCCTAATCTATGGCCGCAAGATAGAACGCTGCCAAATTTCCGCACCACAGCTACGGATCTATGCAACCTGATCATCTCCACTGCAGCACTAGTAGCACGGGCATGCGACAAGTTCGCCATAGAGAATGTGCCGGATTACGAATCTGGCTATCTGGAGAACATGGTGACCGATAGTTTAGCCACAAAAGCCAGGCTGTTGCATTACTTTCCTCCGCCAGCATCTGCTCAGGAAAAGAAAGAAGAGAGTGACGGTGACAATGATGATTGGTGCGCAACCCACCTGGATCACGGTTGCCTAACAGGTCTGACGAGCGCAATGTACGTCAATGAAGCTCTGTGCTTCCCTGATGCCAAACCTGAAGCAACATCAACGTCAACCGATGAGGGTGGAGCAAATGCACCACTACCTCTACCAGAGCTCGAATCACCTCCAGACCCAAAAGCAGGGCTTTATATACAATCACGACACGGTGAAGTTGTCAAAGTAAATATTCCAAGAGATTGTCTTGCCTTTCAGACAGGTGAAGCATTAGAACGAATCACGAAGGGAAGGCTAAGAGCAGTACCTCACTTTGTGCGTGGAATCAGTGGTGGAGGGCATTCGAAAGATAGAGTGGCAAGGAATACGATTGCGGTGTTTACGCAACCCAATTTGTGGGATATTGTCGACAAGGAGAAGGGTATTGATTTTGCTGGATTTGCAAGAGGTGTGGTCGAGAAAAACTATTAAAGACGACCAATTTGGGTCATACAGGTAGCAGCTCGGGAGGAGCTACCATCTTTCGAATCGCTGTCCAATCAGTTTCATATATAGCATTCTTACTTGACTACCAGGTAATCTGAAACAAACTTGAAACATCATCACCCAAAGCTACCCTGTCATACTAACCTGGAACCCAACCTTGCGACGAACCGAGCTATACTATCAATATCAGATATCTTCTACATATACCTGCAACTGATGCTATTCAGGTCCTTACGATGGCCATGCACCCGGCCTGGACCAGTCCACAAGCAGAAGCTACAGTCGTGGACACGATCGACAGTATCAGCGACTGTCTCCCGGCGCAAGTATGCAACGACAAAGACGATCGATGACGAAGAGTCTTCCAACTCAGCACCCCAGAAGAAAATACGATCACAACCGCCAGACCCGGATCACGTACTCTGTGGAAGCATATTAGCAAGAATTGCACCGGACACGATAGTAAGAAATGATGTCTCGATGTAGCAATAACAAGGACTGATATTGTTTGTATGAAGACTCCTCAAAATGTACTGGCTGCCATCAATGTCGAACGAACTACGGGCGCCAACCCCAAGCCTCTCAGACGACCAACTCATAACAAGCTATTCGGTGTTTTCCTCTTCACAAAAGCCTTTGCCAACCTGGCCACGGATGAGGACTTTATTCGCGAAGCCCTTGCAAGAGTGTTACGAGACGTTACAAATCCCAGCGAACAGTCAGCACTGCCTCCACTACAGGTGGACCTGCTCGTTGCCTGTATTGATGCTATCCCACGCCCTGGGTTCACATATATGAAAGAGCCTAAGTGGTCAGACAGGCGGGATATCTTTTTCAATCTCGAGGAATACAAAGAGAAATCGATCATTGCTGATGCCATGAAAGCATCGCCAGTGTATAATCACGGAGCCGAAGGGTTCGCGTACTGTGTGTCAGCTCATGAACAACAAGTGCCGTTCGAGACGGTTGAGGATGAAGTGCCTAGCGAGGATGGACCTAGAAACACAAAGAATATGGCACCACAGACGCAAGGCACGATATCCTTTGTTATGAAAGACCTCCGTACAGCTTCTCCAGCATCGCGAACCATTAAGCTACCTCTGGCAAAAACCATCTTCCACAACGGCCACCCACACACCATGCACTCCTCATCATGGATAGAGAACAACGTTACTGAAAGGTTCGAGCTTGTTCAGCAGCAGACACATGAGCATGCCTCTGTAACAATACCTTTGGAGGTCCTGAATGAAGAGCGTCGGCTGCTCACCAAACGCTGGTTGATCACAACACCACTCATCCCTCTTACTCCTCCAAGAGAAGTCACCGCAAGTATGGGAAACATAATCCGTCAAATTGGAGGAGTCGATGTCCCGGCTTCGCATGAGTTGGAAACCGCAGTAGTAGACTTCTTTGAAGAAAATGATATGCCTGTTCAATCAGCAGCGGTGTGGGCATTAGTTATTCCACGCGAGACTGCTAACAAACTGGAAGCGGAAGGAACACTCGTTCTAATGCACATGGACAAAGAGCGCCAGCGTCAAAAAGCCATGGTACCTTTCCGAGCTACTGAGCAGCAGCCTCGTGACCTCTTCAGTTCCGTCCCCTATCTGCTCATGCTCAGGGGGGCAAGATTGCACAAAGTACTTAGTGGAGGAGGCGGATGGGGAAAGAAAGCTGGTCTTCTATCCTTAGACCCGGAAAGCACATATTCAAGTATAGATCCGACCTCTCCAGGACGCAATCTTGATCTCGATGGCCTGATCAACGAACCCACACCTGTCCAGGAGGTTGCATCACCCGGCGACTACATCAGATTTTACATCTACCCCAATCTCCCTGAAGAAGCCTTCCCACATCTTTACCGTGACATGAGCATGCGCAATACCACTAGAGTGCAAGGCCTCGATTTCGGTGCGCTACCTAGTACGATGGATGATATGGACTCCAGCTACATCGACTCAACTTCCTACTGGCAGCAAGACGCAATACCAGTCAGACTCTACGACCGTCAATTCGGTGCCTTATCTGAGGGTGGCATGAGCGTAGAAATCACGGATGACAATGGTACGCAAACTACCATGAGTAAAGTCGATGTACCCTACGCCAGATTCTCATACCAACACTATGCATATGGCTATTCTACGAACGTGCTGGAAAAATACTTCGAGCGTGCAGAGGAGAAGGCCAAACAGGAAATCGCACAGGCCGACATTCAGAAGGAGAAAAACGACCACAAAGTCAAGAGAGACTATACGATCGAAAAGCTACAACGCGAAATCGAAATGCTGAGGGAGCACATTCCCCGGGAAAAGGCTATACTGATTCACGAATACGCTAAGAAAAGGAACCTCGATGATTTGCCAAAAGTGGCCTCGGTAGACAACCTTCCTGCGCATGTAATGAAGGAAATAGATGCTGCAACATCCCCTGGACAAAAGAAGTCGGTTCAGTATATCAAGAGGCTCAAGCTGTATGATCCAACGAACGGAGAAGAAACCGAGTCTCGGATTCTTGGGGGATCGAAGCGGGAATTCGCTATGGCGTATCATGCTCATGCGGCGAGCAAGACCGCGAAGCCGGCCGTGGCAGCATCTTCAAAGGCTGCTGAGCCCAAAGAGTGAAGCGTATTGCTTGAATACTCTAGTTATACAACGTCATGTCTGGTGCAGACTAGTAGGTAAGCCTCTAGTCCAGTGCGAATATAGAGACTATATTGCAAAGGTCAATGAGAATACAGCAAGGCAAAAGCCATGGTGGTGGAACGCAGTATTGATCAGTACTATACAGTCCTGACCATCTTGTGTTCTTCCACCATCCGGTTTCAGGCACGACAAGTCCTTGATCAAGCTAGTCCACTAGCCGCCACCAATCCAATTGTCGACGCTCCAAGACCATCAGCATCAGCTTACTGTAAACTCCACTCCATGCAACGCAAAAAACCTCACAGCAGCACTCTCGAGGACTGTTTTTCAAATGTGAGCTTCGAACAGCTCAATATTACGCTCAATAGTACAGCCCTTTCGCGTCCAGCTACAATGCTCCGTGGGAAATCCTTGGCATTGTATATACCATACTATAATATACTTAAGCATATATACCATACCATGCCACATCAAGCATCAATCAAACCTGCATTTCCTATCAGAATATACAAAGTAGTCAAGATTCGAAAGCAGTCTGCTAACCAAAATCTTTGCCTTGTCTTTGCCTTGCACAACGTCTTGTTTTGAGTGCCTGTTCCAACACGTTGCTTGCATGAATGAATGGATGGATGGATGGTTGGATTTATCGAACGCTCCAAAGACAATGGTGGCATAATATCCACATATGCAGTTGTAGGGTCAGCATCCGAAGAGTCTCGCCATCTATTGAACAGAATCCAGACGCAACGCTAGAGTAGAAACAATGCAAGTAGAGCTTCAGTTGTTCTGGCAATGCGAGGGTGGCAAGATATTAGAACATCAGATATTGGCTTTTCAGTGCATAGGGCATGGCTACGAGGACAGCCAGCATCATCATGTTCGTGAATGGAATAGGAGAAAAGATGATCAAAAGCTGATATCAGTCAAGAGCAGGCAGGCAGACGAATTAACAAGTAAACATAACAGAACACAACAGAACAGAACAGCGTGTGGATGAGACAATACAGGTCAACGATATCCCTCTGAACGCAAGAAACTCACATGGCGTCAACAAAACACGACATCCTCAACGAAAAGCAAAAAAAAACCCTGCTTGCTTGAATATATATGTTCGAGGCCTTCATTTCCAGCCCATCATGCAACCATCCAACGCCAAGTCATCGTCTCATAACAGCTTCAAGCGAACTCAGTGCTGAGCCCATTCAATAGAGTTGATATCAATGCCCTCTTGCACCATCTCCCAGAGAGGACTCAACTCCCTCAAAAACGTCACCCGCTGCTTAACAGCATTCAGCACATAATCGATCTCCTCATCCGTTGTGAACCGTCCAATACCAAAGCGAATACTGCTGTGAGCGCTCTCATCGCTGTTGCCGAGGGCGCGGAGGACATAACTGGGTTCGAGAGAGGCGGAGGTACAGGCACTGCCAGAGGAAAGGGCGATGTCTTTGAGTGCCATGAGGAGGGACTCGCCTTCGACGTAGGCAAAGGAAACGTTGACGCAGCCTGGGTAGTGCCGGGTTGGGTCGCCGTTGAGTGAGGTGTGCTCCATCGCTAGGAGTTCCTTGCTTAGGCGGCTGGACAGGGCGGCAACGCGCTTGCCGTCGTACTATTTGATGTGTTAGCATGTGTTCTCGCTAGGTTATATATTGTGATTGAATGTGATTTTCAAGACTCTTTCATAACCCTTGCTTTGAGCAGCACAGACGTTGGGTACACACACCGAAGTATGTGTAGCTCTCCCTCCGACCTCAGAAAGCCATGCATGTTTATATAGCATCTAATCACAAGAGAACTTTTTCATACTGAAATAGAAGCAAAGAAAGGGTGACTTACCTCCATGTCTTCTTTGGCGATTCTTGCAGCCTCGCCAAAGCCAACCACCAATGGTGGTGCAAGTGTACCACTTCGCAAACCACGCTCTTGTCCACCACCACTAATGAGTGGTTGCAAGCGCACTCTTGGTCGTCTGCGCACGTAGCATGCACCAATACCCTTTGGTCCGTAGATCTTGTGTGCTGAGATTGACATGAGGTCGACATTCATCTTATTCACATCGATAGGGATCTTGCCAACAGCTTGAGCACCATCAGTGTGGAAGAAGATCTTCTTTGACCTGCAAAGCTTTCCTATCTCCTCCATAGGCTGAACGACACCAATCTCATTGTTGACAGTCATGATACTGACGAGCATGGTATCAGGTCGAATAGCAGCTTCAAGTTCTGCCATGTCGATGAGACCATTCGATTGTACTGGGAGATAGGTGACGTCAAAGCCCTCATCCTGCATATGCCTACAACTGTCGAGAACACATTTGTGCTCTGTCTGGCACGTAATGATGTGCTTCTTCTTGCCACCTTTACCAAAGAATCTGGCGACACCCTTGATGCTCATGTTGTTGCTTTCCGTGGCGCCACTGGTGAAGATAATCTCCTTTGCGTCTGCACCAATGAGGTTTGCAATGTGCTCGCGAGCTTGCTCAACAGCCTTGTCTGTTTCCCATCCATAAGCATGCGTTCGTGAGTGGGGGTTTCCGTAAAGTCCAGTCAGAAACGGCAACATAGCGTCGACCACACGAGGATCCGTAGGTGTCGTTGCTTGCATATCAAGGTAGATGGGTCGAGAACCTTCGTCCATGATTGTAGCTTGCTTCAATATTCCTGCTGTCGGACTCATCATTGCGTCGGCACTCATGCCCGTCGTTGGCATTGTCGCATCTTGCGCTCTGACTCCAGTCTGCTTCATGAACTTCTTTTGATCTGCCAGGATTGTGGTCTCGACATTTACTGTAGCTTTATCACTCTTCGTCTCCGAAACGTAATTTCGCCTCCCAGCTGAGCGAGGGCCAGAGGTCGCAAACAGCGGTGTCTTCATCGACAAAGCGACTGACGGCCGCCGCGAGCATAGCCGCGAGGCTTGTCTGAGGGTCTGAGGTGTCATGGAAGACATTATTGTGTGTGATGTAGAAGACGAAGAGGAATTGGATGGGAGGCAAAGGATAAGGATTACCAAACCAAAAGTTGAGCTTGGACTATTCCCTCGGACTAACCGCGGGGGGCGATGTCTGGCCCGGTGGGGTGGTGCTTAGGCGGTCACTTACGAATCACAACGTCAACAGCTAGGAGGAGTCGACGCCGTCGTGATCAAGAGAGCTGACGTGGTGTCTCGCAATCACAGCCAAACAGTCGCATCCTACGAGAACGTCTAAAGCATCCTTTACATCCAGCTGCGCCAGGCCAAGCCGACTTTGAGCCTTCCTACTACTCAGCCACCTCCAATCGTCACCGAAGCTCCTCACTTCTTCTTTGTCCAGCAATCTAGCCACTCTCAACACACCCTTCTACCTAGACATACCGGAAAGACTTCAAAATGAGTTGGAAGGGTTTCACGAAAACCGCCGTCAGGGTGAGCATATCAAGAGTTTTGAGACTGGATGAAGACTGATGAGACAGGCCCCTCAAATGCTGAAGCAGAGGTTCAATGTGGTATGACAAGGCTTGCTGAATTTCACCAGCGTGGCAGAGATCTGATGAACCACAGGGAGATATCACAAAAGATGCAGTCTACCTAGATGCAGAAAGACGATTCGAAGATCTTGAAAAGGAAACCACAAAGTTGCATAGTGAATCCAAAAAGTAGGTGCGCTATGAGAAGCCGCAGAAGATACACAAGCTGACCACCGTTAGATACTTTGAGGCTATTAATGGTTCGTTGATCCGAGCATAAAGTAGAGCAATACAAAGAGTAACACATCCAGGCATGCTCAATCATCAAATCGAATTCTCCAAAGCTATCGCAGAAATCTACAAACCCATATCCGGCCGCATGTCCGATCCAAACTCCATCATCCCGGAAGGCAATCCAGAAGGTATCGAGGCCTGCGAGCAATATGAATCCATCGTCCGCGACCTGCAAGACCAGCTAAAGCCTGAATTGGAAATGATTGAATCACGCGTCATCCAGCCTGCAGTAGAGCTCCTTGGTGTCATCAAAATCATCAGCAAAGTAGCAAAGAAGCGCGACCACAAGCAAATCGACTACGATCGGCACCGAGCCACCCTCAAGAAACTGCAAGACAAGAAAGATAAGACCCTCAAAGATGAAAAGGCAATGTACAAGGCGGAGGCGGACTGCGAGCAAGCTACACAAGAGTACAACTATTTTAACGACTTACTCAAGGACGAACTACCACGGCTGTTTATGCTCGAAAGCGAATTCATCGGCCCACTTTTCCAATCCTTCTACTTTATGCAGCTGAATGTCTTCTACACGCTACACGAACGCATGCAGAGCATTGACATTGGCTACTTTGATCTCACCAAAGCGATCGAAGCTGCTTTCGAGGAGAAGCGAGGAGACATCCAAGAGCAAGCTGAGCAATTGACAATAGTGCACTACAAGACAACAGGAGGACGAAGACCAGGTCAGTCCGCCGCAGCATCGAAATACGGCATGCGCCCTGCCATCGGAGGAGCCAAGCCACAACTCGCAATTGGTAATGGTGGAGCATCATCATCCGCATACGGCAGGCAATCAGTCGACTCACAAACATACAACACCCCTCCTGCATACACTCCTGGCTCGCCATCTACAGGCGCAGATCAGTGGGGCAACGCAGCAGCAGCAAAAGCGAAACCCCCACCACCAAAGCCGAAGCCGGGACGCTTCAGTGGTGCACCTCAGGCGGAAACCTGTCAGGCGCTGTATGACTACGAGGCGAGCGCAGAGGGTGATCTGAGCTTTTCAGCTGGAGAGACGATTGAGATTGTCAGCAGGACGGATGATGTGAATGCTTGGTGGATTGGTAGGATAGGTGGACGAGAAGGACAGTTCCCTGGTTGGTCTATTGCTCTCTCCTCATTGTCTTGATTCTGGTTTGTCCTTTTGCTAACAGTTAGGTGTAGGTAATTACGTGCAGATGAATTAGCTCATGGGAATATCGTTACAAGGATAGACAAGTAGCTCCAAGTTTGAAGACATGTATTGTAGAGGTTGATAGGGTTGATACATTTTGAATTCGTCAAACTTCATCTGCTTGCTACCTTTCCTTTAGACTGTGTTGTATCCTGCCGTCCCCCATTCGGGTCCCTGTAGACTAGCTCTTCTGGCTGAGAAAACCTCTATGCCACCTGACGTCGATGAATTGCAACGATTCCTTTCCTATTCCAACCCAATCATCATAGTGAAGAAGCCGTGCTTAACTTGCTTCGCTCCTCGCCCTTGGTTGTTGCCGATGGTACCACAACGCTATGATGACTGCAACAAAGCCACGACCTCATAACGCCCAGCATCAAAAAGGGATGTTCTCGATGTGCTGCTGCTGCTGCTGCTGCAACCAGTAGGAAACTTGCCGTATCTGGCTTCGATGGTGCTCCAAATATCCAGAGCATTTCAGTAATCAAACACCCGTCTGCTGGCCCAGGGTCATCCCTTTCACTTGGTACTCCTAAGATACCTCTCAACCCTCCTCCTCACGTCCCCCACACTCTGCTGCATAACATTTACCTTCGCGTCTCTCGCCATAGCCCCATAATCCCTCCCATGCTTCTCCACCAATAACTGACACCACTCGGCCTCACGCTCCGATTGCTTGCGTGGTTTTTTGGCGCCGGGAATGCTGGCCATGGCGGTCAGTTGCGAGACAATGGAGTGTGGACTCTCGTCATTTGAGGGCGTTGTTTTGGCGCCAACGAGGGACGAGATGTGTTGAAGGTGGCCGGCGCGATCTTCTTTTTTATCTTCGTCGTCGTCGGAAAAGGATGTGAATTCGTCGTCGTCGCCTTCTTCTTTTTGGTCGTCCATCTCGTCGTCAGAAGTATCTTCACTCTCTTCCAGTGCGCGTAATGGGTCGTTTAGTTCGCCAGCCCAATGTCTCTTCTTCTCACCAGTTCCTGCATTATCATCATCATCATCATCCAGGACCCTCACAATCCTCCCCTGCTCATCCCTCAAAATCCTCACTTCGCCCACTCCAACACCCTTCTCAAACGCTTTGGATCCAACATCGCCTTCCCTTCCCCTCTTCACCCGTCGAATATCTAACACATCCTCATTCCTCTTCTCTTTGCTCACACCACTTTCAACACCACCCGTACTCCCATTCAACTTCCTCGCTAGCCCTAATCTTGCATAATTTTGTGCTAGTGTTTGCTTTTTATCCCAGTTTGCGGCGATGAGTGCGTTATTGAGGATGACTGCTTTGCCATTGGGCTTTTTGGAGGAACGTTGCCGGACTTTGGGATTGCCGGAGCGGTTCTTTTTCTTTTGGAGTTCGCGACCCATTTGTGCTTTCTTTTGTTATTTGGTGGTGGTGGCGGTGGTGGTAGAAGGTTGGTTTGGGTGCAATTGGTGTGTGCAGGTGGAGGATTTGTACTGTACGAAGAGGCTGGTTTATGTTGTTGCTGTTGTTATTGCTATTGCTACTTTCGTAGTTTGTAGGTTTTGGTGATGGCAGATAGAGTGTGATACTGCTTATACGAGGTGTATCGTAGTGTAACTGTTGTGAAACGACTGTTGGTATCACAGGTCGAAGATGCGAGTATATGGGGATGGAGCTGGCACTTGACAGAGTCTTCGAATGGGTTGAGCTGGATGTGGTCGAAAAGTTCGAAAATGTTGCAATGTCGGAGACAAGTCCGTGAGCTGTGGTCTTTGCAAGGGACTCAAAATTGACAAAGCATCTTATGTATGTAATGGTCAGCACAGCCTATAGCATGGTCATGACGAGTCTGTACTGAAGGTCAGGATTGTGAGGAGGACTTTCGTGAAACTTCAATGCCAGCCTTGATCATTCTCTATCATATAACCATACATGCTATCATAATGCTTTGCTTTTATCGTATCATACAGCTGTCATCGCCTCCTCTTATGCCTCATCTCCCATAACACTGACCTTTGCGCCTCCATAACCAAGTAAATCTCCTCTATAGTGATCCAGTAGCACCAACAAGGAAGCTCACAGCCACGACTGCAGCCATGAGAGCAAAGCTACTGGCACCTTCTTGCCCCTTCAAGTTTCCTCCAGCAGCTGATTTGGCCGGCGTAGCAGTGCCTGAGCTGGAGCTTGATGTGGATGTACCACTAGCTGCGCTTGCTGGAACGCCAGGCCCTTGTGCAGTTGCGCCTGAAGTCTGAGATCCTGGTCCGGAAAGTCCAGGACCCTTACCAGCACCGTTAGAGAAGTAGTATTGTGCAGAAACTGGCATGACTGGCAGAACACTGGTAGAGACGTTCCAGTTGGGGCTCTGTGGAGGACATTCAAGAGGTGTTCCTGAAGTCTTGTAACCTCCATCACCAGTAGGTGAAGGATTCGCCTTGTACATTGCCATTAGATTGTTGAAGTCAGTCTTTGGTGTGATTGCAGTAGCCGAGTTGATGTTGACCAGACCAAAGTTCGGGTTATCAGCTTCCTCACTCCACTCATAGACCAATCCTCCTGAGTAAACACTTGTCATCTGCGTACTATACAAAGCTTGCACTTCTTGAAATGGACGAGGCGGGTTCTCGTTGCAACCATATTCACTCAAGAATAGTGGTATGCTGTAGTTCGAGTAGAGAGCGACAAGATCAGACCATCCTGAGCCGACAAAGGTGTTAGGATCGCACCAGGAGTAGCTGTTGAAAGAACTATAATTTTGATTAGCTATGGCTTCCACATGACAAGGAGATTTACCAGGACTAACAAGAAATCAGAACGATCGGTAGCGTTGCCGCAGTTCATCCAAGCAGCTAGCTGATATCTGTTCGAAGTAACATCCGCAGCAGAGTATCCTACAGGAATCGAGCGGTACTTTCTCGCCTTGATATAAGCTCTCATATCACGGTCAACAGCCTTGATGAATGGAGCACAATCGGTATTCGTAGGGTCGTTGACAACTTCATTCCCGGAGAAGAAAAGCAGTGTGTTGGTGTAGCCGGCAAAAGCGTCGATGACAGCAAAGACATTTTGTAGGTACACAGCGTTGTATGAAGCAGCTGGTGCAGCACGGTTGATAGAGTACTTGTAGTTGTTGACGTCCAAGGCGACATAGATACCGGCATCCGCGAGTGCGTTCATACAGGCGTCGTGGTTGGCGGTGTTGTCGATGGTGTATACTCTGACTGTGTTGATACCGAGTTGCTTAAAGTAAGGGATGTCTCTCTGGCAAGTTGTTGGGTTGGCCAATGGATCGACCGGGTCACTCGAACCACCTGATTACGCGTATTAGATTGATTTGACTGATGGTGATGAGTAGCTGTCAAATCTTACCAGGCTGATAGTCCACACCACGAATATAAAATCTTGTTGAGCCAACCATGAATGCATTGCCAGTGATGGTGACAGGTGTGAGGGCTCTCTTCTCCAGAGCAGCAGATGCAGATGCAACAGCAACGAATGCTAATGCTAGTACTGCGTTGAGGTACTTCATGTTGGTGGTTTGTTGTTTTGAATGGAGAAAAGAATAGATCGGAAAAAGACGTCAAAAGTGAAAAGAATGACGATGGATAAATGTCTCAAAGTAAAGCAGTCAGGGAAGGAAGGAGTGTGTGTCTTTGCCAGGCTCGGCAGTGATTTGTTTACTGTAAGGAGTGTGGCTTCCTGTCTTGGATGAGGAATGGATGAGACAAAAGGAAGACGACATGGACGTCATATATTCAAAAGGCACGCTCCCAACATCACGTCCTGAACTACTAATCTCCATCCCCTGTTCGACGACTTTTTGCTTGGGTAAGAACAAACAAACAATAAAGCTGGGAACGTGCTAACCTGTTGTTTTTGTCTCCTATGTGGGTTCAAAGATCTCCACGTTTACAGCTCTGGCGCGTTCTCTAGTGGAGTAGCTCAACGTCACATCAACAATTAATCAAGTCTAGACTCATTTGCGAAATGGACAAGTGCCATTGGTCTACGAAAGTATTGAGTAGCTGTTGAGTAACAGTAAAGCTATCTGGAACTGCAAAGCAGTCAAAAGAGGGTATGTACTATGAATCCTGTCATCATAAAAGAAGAGAAGTTTTGTTCATGATCATGATCAAATGATCAAAGTGTGTCCATGCACCATATTCCTGTGTCCCGTTGCTCCCAATATTTGTCATGTCATGTCATCAGTAAAAGTGCGTCGTATCATATGCTGTCCATTCATCGTTGTGCCGATGATATTCGAAGACAGCTGGTATAAACCCTCGTCGTATATGTACAAGCTGAAAAGCTGTTTGCAGAAAGTGTGAAACTAGACACAAAGGAAAGGAAAGAAAAGAAATTAGTTGAGATTTCATGCTGGAGATGGCTTTGATTTCCAGAATTTGAAGACTCGGCTGAGTCTGTGGGATGCTTTTGGTGTTTTCGGTGTGCTGGTATTGTTGTCCTCGGGAACGTTGACTGACAGTGAGCTCCTATTACCACTGAGAAGTCGAGACAGGTTACCAAGACTGGCACGTTTACGTCTCGATATTGACTCTGCGGCCGAAGCAAGACTCATGGTCGAACTGACGGAGCGCATGCCGCCACGAGAGCGATTGTTGGTGAAGTTGAGAGGCTGAAGAGGAGTACGGGAGCTAGCTGGGCGTTGCTCGACCATGGGGATGACGACATCATCACTTGAGCGAACCTCCGGCCCTGGCTCACCAATGCCAATACTAGGTGACTTTGCAGACTCAACAAAGGAAGTTGCCATTGTGGTTGTGCTGCCTCGATGCTGTTGATTGAATCCTGCTTGACTGGAAGTGAATGGAGAGGATGTCTCGGAGGGTAGGGACGCTTCCATAAGAGGAGGACGAGACAGGATCGAGTCTTTCTGCTGCAGCTCAGGCTGAGGATGTACATGTGCTGCTTGATTAGCGTCGTTGGAGAAGAAAATCTGCGGTGTCATCGACATAGCAGCAGGTTGTGGATCCTTGACAGTCTCCGAGCTCAAAGTGACAGGCCTGCCCGATATAGGCGTCTGACTGTGCCTACGATACTGGGGAAAACCTCCAGTCGAGTTGCGGTGGAATTGCAACTTGCGAGCGGCGTCATCGAAGCGAATGTGTGCCTGATCTGCACGAGAAGATGCAGGTCTTTGCTGTGACTCCAGCATGCGTGAGCGGTCTCCTTCGAATGATGTCGGTCCAGATGCATTAGCGCTACTGTCAAAAGTCAGAGCATCTGAGACATCTCCAAACTTGCTCTCATCCTCCTCGAAAACATCCTCCATTTCAAAGCTCTGACCTGAAGTGGAACCATTATGTGCTGTTCTGTACTGGTCAGGATCAAAGATGACGTGTGAAGGTGCACTTTCAGCACGTCGATGACCAGAAGGGCTGGAAAGTCCAGAAATACTACCGCTATGCATACTCCTTCTAGCTGAGTTGAAGTTGCGTGCCTTAAGTGTCTTCGAAGGTGTAGCATTGAACAGATCAAGAGCAAGATCGAGATCAATCATGGTTGAAGTGCGGTCAGGCTCTTCCAGAATTGTAGACACTTTAGGCCTGAGTATGAAAGACTCTGCGGGTGCACTCGCGGAGAGGACTGATTGAGCAGGGTCCGACAAGACAGCTGTTGGGTCTGCATTGAAGTCGACGTTGAGCTCGACTGGAGTCGGCTCGGGCGATACCTCAGGCGAGGACTCCTGCAGGACAGGAGAGTTGAGCTGTTGAGAATTGACATGAGGCGGTAGGGTTGATTTGGAGTGACGACCAAGGATGTGAGCCCACGCACCCATCTTGCGCTTAGGCTTCGTGCTAGCTGGCTTGTCTGTGGCAGCAGTTTTTGTCTTACGAGCCAAGTCCTTGTTCTTTGAGGGAGAGCTGAATTCAGTGAAGGCCTGAGCAGACTTTGGCCTCGATTGCACATCGGTTGCGGGAAAGACCCCCAAAGCAGTGCGAGAACTGGACGGTGTGAGCACCGGATCAGTTGACCTGGGCCTGATTGGTAACTCGAAACGTTCAGGCGAGGTTCTGGCGTAGCTTGGCTCTTCCATGCGTAGAGGACTGGTGGCTGGATATCCCGAGGCACTGCTGACTGACATAGAATGACGAATTGTGGACATTGAGCTGCCACTTTGAGAGGAGATGGTGGACAGCGGTCTTGAAATGAAATCGACCCTATCAGCGAAACCAACACGAGCACGAGGCATCGGACGACGTGTGGGTGTATATCCGTTTGACGACATCCTAGCTTGATGGCGAGCACCTGTCCCTCCACCTGCCACAGAATACATCGTAAACGAGTTACCAGAACCGAAACCGTGTGTTGCTCGTGGAGTCTCTTGATCAGCAGATTCTTTCTTTTCAACACGATCCACTGCATCATCAAGGTCGATGACTTGAGGCTCGGGAGAAGTGGACTGGCGAAGAGGTGTGACTGCAAGTGAAGATCTCCGGCCATGTGCGGCTAGTGGCCTAGGAAATGGCTCGAATGCTTCGTTGATCGCGATACCAGGCACAATACCGCCTCCGTCCACTGAAGAATGGCGCAGCTTTGTGGCTGACCCAGTTCTTGAATCACCTCCAACAAACTCGCTTGCAGTCCTGCGATGTCCACGTCCTCCACCTCGTGTTGGCGTAGCAGAACTGTCAAATGCAGCAACAGTGGCAGGTCTTGGTGAGGCCTGCACGGACGTAGAAGGAAAGCTGAAAGATTGGAATTGGCTTATGGCTGAAACTTCGTGAGCTTGAGATGCATTGCGACGATGTGAATTCGTCCTGGAAGTGGCTTGATTGCTTGACACCGATGGTTGACGGCCATGACGCACTGGAGTTTGAGATGGTCTCGCCGGAAAAGAGAATGAGGTGTCAAAGTCTTTTGTCTCTTGGAGAGGGTTACGACCGAAATACGCAGGATTGTTGTTGGAATTGGCATCATCATCCGAAGCTAAACGGAAAGGCGAAGAGGAAATGTCGACCATGATCAGCAGTGAAGTCGTCGATCTCTAATGTTGTTCGAGGGCGCCAGAAGAAGGCGACTCTGGGTTATTCTCAATTCTGAAATCAGTGTCTGCCGTCCAGCGCACAGACAAAGATTCAGTGTCGAGGATTGTTATGATTTTATCTCGATGTCCAGCTGAGAGAATGGCAAGTCGAGATTGAAATTAGATGCGCAGACGTTGCTCTGTTTGCTCTGTCAGCAATTGCTCGCTGCTGTTCAGCTATGAAATGACAGGTGAAAATCTGAAACCGGAAAGGCTACAAACTGAACTGTCACACCAGGCAACAGGATGAAAGTACGTACACGGCGATGTGTAATCTAAGTGAAAAAGAGTGAAAATTGCGAACGACAAGTCGAAACGCAAAGGCAACAACCAAAATAAGGAGTGGACGGCACCGTAGCTGACAGGGTGGCAACTGTCAGCAGACCGGAGAGCCAAAGATGGGGGAGGAGAGCGAAGTGAGATGAAGGAGAAGAGCTGCGCGTTTTAGGTGGAAGGAAAGACGACCAAGGCTGCCTCACTTCTGGGCGGTGTAGTCAAAACCAGTTTTAAAATGCTGGACCCACCAAGCCAACCCCACGCTTGCCTGGGTCCTCCTCTACCCTACGGCGATTTCGAGCGGCCTGCAGAGCAGCGTGCCTCTCTCCTTTCCAGCACAAGCGCGTTGGACTTGGTCTGATGATGAAGAGGGCTGCCTGCAGGAGGACAAGTTATGAGAGATATCAGACTGGATTGCATGCATGGAGAGGATTATTTTTGTTCTTCTGCTCGCGCTAATATGGAGCCACGTTTCGTCCCGAATCAAGGATGACGACGATCAATTCCGGCAGCATCCGCACCAGCTTCGGTGGCCGAGGACTACTGCTATTGTCATACACCTCGCAACAAGGTGATCGACTACTACAGTGACGGCGTCTGTGTGTGCATGGCAACGATAAAAGTACAAAGACAGTAGCCTGCCGGTAGTGAGGTTACACCCGATTCTCGTTGCTGTACTACTTCCGTCACTCGATTGGTGCCTGAGCCTGAAACATGTTCAAGCGCGGGCCACAAAACCTTATCTTGCCAATCTGCCGCGCCTTCCGAAGAGTATACTTGGTGACATGCACCCATGTTTGCACGAGGCATGTTAGTAGTTTGCCTGCCTTTATTTTTGCTTTGGCCAAACAATGTCATACAAGGGCATTATAGACATGCTTGTACGCCTTCTACAGTAGCACCTATACAAGCAACTAGGCTGAGAATCTGTCAAGTAGCCTGACAAGCCTGACGATTGATACACCGAGCAATCAACAAGCTGCTTGAACTTGAAATTCAAATTAATTTGTCGTCGCAATTGTGTATTCCTGCCACCAAGAAGCACAACTCAAGAGTACGACGATCCTCATGTGCGGACGCTAGACGCTAGAAATAATCTTCATGCACATACTAAAGCCACGAAAAGAGGATCTTCGGTCTTGATCTCTCGGACATATACACTGGAGATCATAAGGCGTGTTCCTTCGACGTGTAAAGTGCTTACCGGATGCGATATTCTGCTGCACACTCGATCAAGCTCGTAAGTCGATCTGTCATAAGCATGACGTGATTGTTGTTGCGATTGTGTTCATGGCGTACTTCTTTCGCGCTCGTGCTTCGCAACATGATCGAGTTCAATGATCACCGATCGTCCTCGTGAGGTGTGACGCAGGAGAAAATCCCCGTGGGCAGCAACCAAAGTCACAACTTCGACGAAGCCCTTGTAGAACGCATCGCCTACCGTAAAGTGCCACTTCCCCTCGAAATAGTCGAGTCAGATCCTCAATGGCCCACCTACTTCGAAATTTCCAACTCGCGTATCCTCTCCGCCTTCCCTGAGAACAGCACCAAACAAGTAGACATCAACGCAACCCGACCCACTATCCTCTTCATCTCCCACGTGGTCTCTACCTCCGTCCCCGGTCTCCCTGCCAAAGCGGTTATCGACATCGACATCGACCTCGTCCTTTCCTCTAATACACGTCCTTACGAGGCTTACTACGTCCCGCGCCTTGAAAACGCAGGGTTTCAATTCAATCTGCGCGAACCGCAATGGTATGAACATCGTTTCTTTGTTGCGGCCGAACCCATCGCGTGCAATCTGCACGTCTGGGGACCTGGGTGTGCACTTGCGGAGCGGCATCGGATTTTTCGGGATTGGTTGATGACGAGCCCGATCGATTGTGACTTGTATGCAAGGGTAAAGAGGGAGTGTGCGGCACAGGCGAGGGAGAAGGGGGAGGGAATGAATGAATATTCGGCGAGAAAGGACAAAGTGGTGGCGCAGATTATGGTAAGGGCGTGTGAAGGGATGAGATGTCAGGGAGGAATGCACCAGTGAATGGTTATGTGTCGTGGTCATAGTATTATAGTATGTTACAGAAGCGAGAGATCCTAGGTGTGAGAATGTTGGTGAGGCTTGCTGGCAGACAACTGAGGTATAAGGATGCTGCTAGAAGTGGAAGCGACAAAGCAGATGAGGTTATAAAAGACAGGGTTCGCAATAGAACGGCAAAGAAGAGGCTGAACTCACACGGGAAGGAAGAGCGTCCTAATGTGTTAATGCTGCATGAAACATGGATGTCCTCGAGGATTGCGACTTTCCTTCATCGTGCATTTCCATTACGCTCGACCAACCTTGAAAGAGAGAATCTGTAACCTTTGATTAGTCATGTCAACATTCCCGAGACATGCGAACATACATCATTCTTTCCAGTCGCAACTCCATCGTCCTCGCTCACTCTGACACCACCAACTGTTTCAACAAATGCCAACGGCACGTCTCCCATGACTTTTCGAAAGACATCACCAACTGTAGAATTCCTATTCCGAATGGGTCAGTGAGTGACAGAGACGGAGGCGCTTGATAGTGGCCTACTTCTTGACCAATACACAATCCTTAAAGACGGGAACCTTTGCACCGCCTGATTCGGAACCAGAGGTGAACGTGCTTATGTTACGGACAGGCCATACAGGAACCAATCCGAGGAGCTCGGCGGCTCGCGTGAGGGACTGTACCACGCCAGTGCTGCCAAAGCGATAGAGTACTGAAAGATGTGTCAGTCTATTGTCGTACTGGCTTTGACTGGTCTTTTGTCAGTTATCTACCTAAATCTTTGAGATTTTCTATTCGCCTGTGGTTGGCAATGTCAGCAAGTTATCATATCTCTGTCAATACATCCATAGACTCACACTTTCAGCTTCTCATCTAGCTCTTTCAGACCACCTCCATCGGGGTCTCCGGCCTCTATCAAATCTTCTCGAGTATCTATAAACTCAGATCCTTCAACATACTTGATAAATCCTTGCTTCGCCAAGCGTCGTAAGAACACTTCACTAATCGCACTCTGTAGAACTAACGTCTTCGGATCCTGCATCTTTGCAATCTTGGCAATATTCTTGTCCGAGTCGGCATGATCAATCTTATTTAGTGCTATTACTGTAGGAAACTTTTCGTCGACAAAGGCTTCTACGACCTTTTCAACGGTAGCTTCGTTCCATGCTTCGAGCGGTTCTTTCAGTGCAAGACGGTCGAGGACGCGTGCGACTACTTGACTTGTACTGCCGTAACCAGAAAATTGACCTTGGAGGGATTCAACTGCTGTTGCTTCTGCCTAACTTGTTAGGTGGATGATTGGATGAGCGATGAGATGATGTTGTAGACTTACTGACGGCAATATGACGACGCCGTAGTCCTCCCCTTTAGTTGGATCAGCTTCTTGATTCTGATTCGTGTGTTAAAACCAGCATACCATTTCTTTTCTAGGTTACCGTGTATCCAGCGTATAATCTGTCACGCTATTAGCACTTCTCTTCCTAACGCCGCAGTAGGCTTGTCGCACCTCATGCCGTAGCCACCTTATGTCGCTTGATGGGTCATACCCTCTTGTGACCTTCCCTTCGCGAATCGTCAACACTTCTGTCCTTCTTAACTCCCTGACTGCAGCACAGCATTTGTCCTTCACTTCTTGTACACCAAACCCTCACTCACCTTCAGCATCCGTCGTCCCCGACACGTCCACCACATGTATAAGCGCATCCGCATGTCTCAGATCATCCAGAAACTGATTCCCCAAGCCCTTTCCCATATGCGCCCCAGGCACAAGTCCAGCTACATCCAACAACTCGATGGGCACACTCCTCCTCCCCGCAACACAGGAGCCGTAATTCGGTTTACATCGCTCTTCGAGGTTGAAACGTGAGCAGGCGCATGGTATCTGGAGGAAGCCAATGGCTTTTTGTGGGTCGATGGTGGTGAAGGGGAAGTTGCCGACTTTGGCTGTGGCGTCTGTCAAGGAGTTGAGGGTGGTCGATTTACCACTGCTGGGTTTGCCGACGAGGGCTATTAGGGGATCGCGGGGCATTACTCTTTGTTGTTCTTTGACGGACAGGTGACGTTCTGGGGAAATCTGAAACGAAGCTGGAACAGCAGCGGAGTTCACGCCGGCGGTGCCGATCGTTAGACTCGTCGAAGGACCCCTTCCTCTGTGCTCTCATATGACCTAATGCAGCCCACACTTGATTTCGATCCGTTCGAGGCGACAATCCATACTGTCCGAGAGGCTATATGCTCTCGTAAAGTGACATGTCGTCAAATAACAGAAGCTTTTCTAGCACGCATTGTCGCCATCAATCCCATAATCAACGCAGTAATCTGTCTGAACCCCAAGGTACTTGAGGAAGCAGATGCCATAGATGATGCCTTGGCCGACGGGCATAATCCAGGTGCACTTGTCGGTGTACCCGTGCTACTCAAAGACAATTTCAACACCATCAATATGAAAACCACAGGAGGATGTCGAGCACTCAAGGATCTGCAAGCGAGCGACGACGCTAAAGTGGTGAAATTGCTCAAGAATGCTGGTGCAGTCATCTTGGGGAAGGCTAATATGCATGAAATGGCTTTGGAGGGCTTGAGTGTCTCGTCACTTGGTGGACAGACGCTGAATCCGTATGATCTTACAAGAACGCCTGGAGGCAGTTCAGGAGGCTCTGGTGCGGCAGTTGCTGCTTCTCTATGTGTTTTTGCAACAGGCACAGATACTGTGAATAGTCTAAGGTCGCCTGCGAGTGCTAATAGGTATTGACAACATCGAACTCCTTCGAAATGCAATGCTAACTTGTCTTTAATAGCCTCTTCTCTTGCAGACCTACATATGGTTTGATCAGTCGTGATGGCGTGATACCCGTGTCGTACACGCAAGACACAGTAGGTCCTATCACCCGTTGTGTAAAGGACCTTGCAACCGTCTTATCAGTCATGGCCGGTGCTGGACCCGATGACAACGACCCTGCCACTATGACTATTGACCGATCACGACGCAGCATCGATTATGCTAGGAACCTAACACAATCCAAGCTCAAAGGCTTGCGTTTAGGTATGCTGGAAGCTGTACTGAGCAGTTCTCCAACTCCAGAAGAAATTCCCGTACAACAAGCCTTCGAGAAAACAATCACCTCATTCAAAGAAGCTGGTGCAGTGATAATCAGAGTCACTTCAAGGCAGTACTTTGCGCCAAAACTACTTGCCACGCTCGACACACAACGCCACGAATACAGAGAAGTCCTTGACGCCTACTTAGCTCGCCCAGACATCGGCACAACGCATCCCAAAGACTTCGCAGAACTCTACGCTTCCAACGACTACCTCGTCATACCCGCACAATACGAATACATCAAATCAGCTCATGCGGCATCGACCTCGGACGAATCGTACAAAACCAAAAAAGCAGGAATCTCACAGCTGAAATCGTCACTTCTCGACACCTTCAACAAGCTTAATCTCGATGCAATCATCTATCCTCAGCAGAAGTGCCTGCCCGTAAAAGTCGGCTCGCCATCACAACAGCTACGGCATGGCATCTTGGCAGCACTCACAGGTTTTCCTTCTGTATGTGTACCCATGGGCTTCTCAACACCGTCTAGTGATGCGCCAAGAGGAGTGCCGATGGGCATGGAGATACTGGGTAGGCCGTGGTCCGAAGAAAAGCTACTGCAGATTGCATACCAGGTCGAGCAACTTACGAGCGTGCGACGATCGCCAGCAATAGCAGAGGTAGGACGGCAAGTAGATGGTTTTTCGGGCGAGCTACCTGAGATAATACCAGACATCAGATACATTTCGCACGCATATCCTCAAGGTGTTTTGCAATAGGGTCCTAGCTTCGAAGTATTGATGCACACTAAACACACTGAGAATCTAATAGCACAGCCAACATCGACAGTTATCCACACGACAGGAGAATCAGAAACTGCCATCATCGGTCAATTATCAAATTGCACGCTTACAGCAATTGGTGGCGTTCTTATAGTCATCGAAGGACATGGAAAGTCTCAGAACCCCTGCGATATAGCACGATAATGTGTAAACGATAGATACGTCTTCCTACCAGGTAAGAAAAGAATATTCGCGACAGCAGCATTGTTGGGCGCAAAGCAGAGTCGCTGGTATAATGGATTACCGCTGCAGTTTCACAACATTTATGGCTGAAAAGTGCAAATATCAAACGGTAATACACGACACTTGGTTGCAGATTTGTTGTGAGATGCTTTGAATTGATAAAATGAGTGACTAACATCATAAACTCATGCTATTGTATACCCTGACATCCAAATATGATTAAACAAAAACTGTAGACAACTTGTGTGATGATAATGAGAGTGAAGAATAAGAAAATTGGTGCTCCGAGCACTTTATGCAGAAAGAAAATCCTTCCACCCCCTTACTCCATTCACCTAATGGTCAAGTCCTTGGTCATCGAAGCCTTGGCGGACGAAGAACCTTGTGCAGAGACACCAGCGGATCCAGCCTTCTTCTCGAACAGCTTCCAGAACTTCAAGCTCTCATCGGCAGCTATGATGATGTTAGAATATACGGAGATGGAAAGCACAACAGATATTCAAGACTTACCAGCAGTAGCGAGCATCTGGCCGTCAGGGCTCAAGCAGCTGTGAAGAACTCTGCTTTCATGAGCAGGGATCTCAATGTTCTTGACCAAAGTAGGGTAGCTCCAAAGGCTGACAGAGTTGTCAGGGAAACCACTGGTGCTGGCGATCTCCTTGTAGTTGGAGCTCCACCTGAGACTGGTGACTTGAGAACCAGTGTCGATGCTGTTGACACGAGCACCAGTAGTGGTGTTCCAGAAGTGAATATGTCTGTCGTGGGACCCACCACCAGTGGCGAGAAGGTTGGGTTGCCAAGGGCACCAGCTGAGAGCCTTGACGGCTGCACGGTGGTTGGTCTTGGAGAACTTGGGTGCGTTGAGAGAACGAGCATCCCAGATAGAGACCAAGTTGTCGTTGCCACCAGTGGCCAATTGAGCGCCATCAGCACGCCACTCAAGACCACAAACCTCGCCAACGTGGTTGACGAGCTCAGCAACCTTGTGCTCAGCGATGCGGACATCGTGGTTGTAGACAAGACCAGAACGAGCACCAGTTGACAGGATGTGCTTGTTCCAGCCCATAACACCAACACGGGTGTCGTGACCGAACATGCTGCGAAGCTTGGTGCCCTCTTCAACGTCCCAGATCTGGACCTCACCAGTGCCAAGCCCGACGCCAACGTAAGCACCGTCGCCACTCCACTTGACACTGCTGATGTAGGTCTCCTCAGGACATTCAAGAAGAGAGTTGACTGTTCCAGACTCTGCAGACCAGACGTAGACGTTACGCTCGAGACCGATGGCGACCTGGTTGCCAGAACTCCAGTCGAGAAGGTTGAGGTAGTAGTCGTCAACAAGACCGGGAGCATCGAGAACGCGTTCAGGAGCGGTTAAGACGCGGCGGCGGAATTGGGAAGCTGAAGCAGCAGATGGCTTCAGAGGACGGTTGTATTGAGAACGAAGGTCAATAGGCTTGGAAGACTCTGGTGCAGCAGGCTTGAAGGCTAGAATACGAGTGCCACGGTTGAGGCCGCAAGCAGATGCTAGAGAAGCTTCGTAGGCGACAGCATCAGGAGCAGGCTTGGCGTATTGAGAGACTTCTTCGTCGTCTTCGAGGCCGAGGTTCTCGAGAGCAGCAGTCACGTCGTCGTGGGCAGCACGACCACCAAGGCTGTAGGCACTGGCCGCGCTGGCCAAGACAGCAGAGCCTTCGCTCTTCTTGCTCCTAGGCTTCTGCTCATGTTCGATCTTGACGGCACCGGAGTTGACAATGGCTTCACTGGCTGAACGGCTGGGGATGAAACGGTCGACAGCATTGTAGCTGGCCTTGAAGGCAGTCTTGCCAAGTTTAGGACGGATGTTGATGTCTTTGCGACGAGGAGTCTTTGCTGCTGGTCCAGTACCAGTAAGGGTAAAGTCTGAAACTGCATTGTCGACCTTCTTTGGGGTGCTGCGAGCAATGTTTGACTTTGGAGAGTCACGAACGGAAGTCTTGGAGATGGCTCTGGAGAAGCGAGGAGTGTATGTGTTTGTGAACAAGGACTCTGGCTTCTCGGCTGGGGCGATGGGAGAGAAGTTGGGTTGGACGATGCTGTTGGTCCTGCTTCTTGGCGAGGGAGTAAGAGGCATTCGACCGCCAGCCATGCGAGTCGAGAAGATGCTGTGGTGGCTCTTGATCGGGGTTGATACTGCGGTAGCCATTTTGTGTATGTGTTTTTTGTTTTCTGATTTGTAAAAAAAGAACAAGCTAATGTCTCAGTTAAAATCAGACAAGGTTAGTACTAAATAGTACTCCGGTAATCAGGGACTTGGTATAATGTCCAAGAGTCTCAACTGAATGGATCCTGGATGAGTTTTTTATTGACGGGTTAGTAATTTGGTTGATTGGGCTCTGATTCCGGAGTTGATTGATGCGAAGAGGTATAGGCAATCGGAAGGACGATCAAGGATGAGATGATTGATCTAATGGACTGCTAAGTAAAGCTGCGCAAGGAAGAAGAAGGTAATTGTTGTGTTTGCAGTATGAAGTTGATGAACAGAAGAGAACGAGTGTGGGATCGGGAGGAGTGATGAGGAACAAAAGAAAAGAGAACGAACGACCGTGCCTTCCTTCTTCATATAGAGCCCATTCGACTGGTTGCTGAAGAGACAAGGAAGGTGGGATAGCCGTTGTTTGTTGCGAGGAGGAACGATGGGTAATGCCAAGACAAGAAGGCACGTCACGGTTTCACGTGACCTTGAATGACTTTTCCATCTGACTCGTTAACTCCAGATCGTCAATTCATCAAGTCATTCCTTGTTATTGAATAAAGCAATCAATTGAATCTTAGACAGTTGCTTTCTGCTATTGTGAAGCCTCATTCATACCCATACCACTGTCTTCGGTTCCCAGCACTCCCGTCGCTGTCGGCCAAACGTTTGATCCTGACTGGAGTCACCCTCCTCCTTGCATACAGCATTTCACTCTCTTTCATCTTGGTCAGCTGTTTTGTGGTATAACGTATAACAAGTTCTGCAAGACTGCCCTTTTACTCAAGCTCCAATCAGGCTGGCCTGACCAGGGGTAGAGTGTGTACGACTCTGCTCGGCAGCTACTACCGACCATAGGTTACACAGTTCTTCAACATGACTACGACACCCAATTTCCAACACACTCTGCACGTCCCAACTCCCCCTTCAGCCTCATCTACACACACCGAAGCAACCTACTTGATGCCAGCAAGTCCAAGTCGAGACAGGCGGATGAGCAACAATGAAAATTACAAACCTAAGATTATAAGCACAATCGGGCAGCGACCTGCCTGTTTACTAAGTGCATCAGTCACGTATGTCGGCAACAACGAAATCTACGCCTTTGGTGGCTTCGATCAGTATACGGACGAAGTCTACAATCATGTTTTACGACTGAATCTTGATACTCGTCAATGGAACTTGGTCGACAACTACGGAGACATCCCCGGTGTACGGATGGGTCATACAGCAACACTTTGGGGTGATAAAGTTCTAATATTCGGAGGAGAGAACGAACATCGAGCCTATCTGAATGATCTCATCATCTTCGACATCAAGACTGCACACTGGCATCAACCAGAAATAGCCGGAACGATCCCAAGGGGTCGAGCACGTCATGCTGCCACAATCTTCGACGACAAGCTGTTCATTGTTGGTGGACTGAGTGGCCAAGACAATAACACTATCCTTGACGACTTTTGCTATCTTGATTTGAAGAAATGGGAATGGTCCAGGACATGGAGGTTTGTGCCGAGATTTGATCATCACTCTTGGGTATGGGGAGGTCGTATTTGGGTCTTTGGTGGCATGACAGAAGGTATGGAGAAAGTCAGCGACATATGGTGGCTTGATCCAAAGCAAAGCCCGACACTCAATGGTGAGATGTCTTTTACCTCGACAGGAGATCGACGAACGACAACGTCTCGACCAATGCGCACAGCCGCACCTTACAACATACCCCCTCAAGCAGCAACTCCTTATGCCGCAAACTCTAGTAGCGTCCAAACTAATCAGGGTATCTACTCTGGGAGAAAAGCACCGATGGCACCTGGTTCCATCTCTTCACTAAATTTCGTTGCTGGTCCAAATATTCCAAGCCAAACAACTGGCACACACTTTCATACTTTCTCTTCCGGGTATCTTCTAGACTTCGTGACGCCAACGCTTGCACCAACTTTCGACAACAGCTTATGTGCACTTGAGCTGGAGACTATGAGATGGGAGAAATTGGCAGATGGTCGTGATCTCTTCGACCCGAGCTATCGCTGGCACTATTGCACACTAAACCAGGAAGGCACTTGTGCCTGGCTGCTAGGATGTCCACGCGAAAATATGAATCGTGGAGGACCGGGCCACGGTGAATATCTTAGCGATGTTCTCTGCGTCGACTTGCGCAAACTAGGCTTACTTGGCAACAATCTAGCCACAGACACACAACGAATGCCTACTTCAGATACTCACGACAAATCGCCTCTATCAGGCATTGGCGCAGATCTCGCTCGCATGTTCGATCGTGCTCCTGAAACAGGCAGCGGCACGGATTTTATTGTAACTGCAGACGTCGACCTTTCGGACGACGATGAAGACGAGCCAGATATGGTCGAAGGCGACATATCAAACTCCCGACCTCCTCCTAAATCAATCTATGTCCACCGTCTCATTCTCGAAGCAAGATGGCCACACTTCGCACGCATGATTGCCTCACAAATGGCCGAATTCCACAGCAAGAAACTCCATATCCCAGAACCATACACCGTTGTTCGTGCCTTCTTGCATTATCTCTATACTGATAGCATCTCATGTTATGGTACTGAAGGACCAACTCTTGACGATGTCGCAGGCATGCTAGTAATGTCTAACCTCTACGACATGCCTCGTCTTCGTCTACTTTGTCGCGCTCGCCTCGGCCGCGAACTCGATGTCGAGCATGCCGCGAATATTTGGGAGCGTGCTGGTCAAGCTGGTGAAGAATGGCTGAAACGTCGCGCCGCACGCTTCTGTCTCACGTTCTGGGGCCGTGTCGTAAGGACGGCTGGATTTAGGAATCTGAGAAAGTCGGCGATGACCGAATTGTGCGGTGAGATCGATCAGGAGGGACGCGTGTTGGGTGCGGAGGAACTGGAGAGCGTGGGTGGACTTGGAGGCGCGAGGTTTGGCGGCATGTATGGCGGGATGTCAAGGGATGGGAGGATGAGAAGGTTGGGGAGTGTGGGGACAGTAGCGGAGGACGAAGGAAATGACGATGATGAGGGAATGGAACTTTCGTGATGGGCGACTGAAGCACTGTTGATTGTTATGACTTATGAATGGAAAGGCATTGGTGTGGGCGTCTGTCTTCTGGCTTCGTAGGTCCGCTAGGTCGGTCGGGTCACATTCGCTGGACGGTTTCCGGCTTGCGAAGAGTGCGCTATCTCACTGCTCCTGCTGTAGCGAGGATGAATCGATGATACCATTGATTAATTATGCATATATCATGTGCTGTGCCAATTGCCATCGTTGTCATCATCGCACAAGCCCTTGTTTCTGCGCTCGTATGAAATTACCAACGATATCTAACGCACTGCATCAATCAGGCTTCAGACCGAGTATCAGAACCAATGACCGCAGAGGTTACTATTTCAATGACAGAACGTGAACAAAGAAATTAAACTGCGGCATTGTGCAATATAGTCTTGCAAGCATACATTGACGCTACATGAAGCTATAATCCAAGTCCATCCCATCTAAAACCCCTTCTTTAATCTTCCTCCATCTCCATCTCACCCTCATCCTCATCCTCCTCCTCATCTTCAAGCTCATCCTCCATCTCCCCCTCAACCTCCAACTCACGTTCCTCCTCCTCTTCATCCTCCCCTCCACTTCCAGCATCATCATCACTAAACCCCTCTTCCCCCCTCCCCTCCCTCTTCCCCTCTCTCCTCCCCTTCCTCTCCTCCTCCCTCTCCCTCCTCGCCTCCTCAAGCACCTTCTTCCTCGCCTCCCGCACCTTCCTCTGCCCCTCCACAAACGCACCCAGCGGCGTCTCCGTCCACTCCACCTCTTTCAGAAACGCCTCCACCTCCGTCCGGTTATTAGGCGCAAACTCGACTTTTGCACGACGCGCCTCGATCCATTTGCTGTTTGCGTCGAGTTTGGAAATCAGCAAGGCGATGGAGGCGTTCAACTTGCTGTTGCGGTTGCCGCCTGCGTCTGGGGCAGAGGACTTGCGTTTGCGGGCACCGGTTTGGTGTTTCGTGTTTGTGTTGGCATTGTTGCGGCTGTTGCTGTTGTTGCTTTGTCCGTTACTCCCACCACGGGCTGCAGCGGAGACGGAATACGGCGATACTTCTTTCAACCAGCGCTTGAGCATGACGACGACCGGGAGTGCTAGTTCAGGGAATGCGATACTCTTCCCCCAAAGCGCAAAGAACTCGCTCAGTAATTCAACGACTTGTTCGCCGACACCGTCTTGGTAGATTCGCGTCCGGAGATACGCTTTCGTGGCGCGGATGTTTGTGTCGAAGTCGAGCGGTTTGAGTGTGCTGGGTTTGGGCGGTTTGCGCATTTCGTTGCTTGTGAGGACTTCGTAGAGGGATGCCGCAAGGGGGATGTAGGTGTTCGTGGTGCGGGAGAGACGGAGCAGGGAGCGGGTCAGGTGGAAACGGAGCGGGAAGTAAGCGGACGTAGGCACTAGCCGGAGAGCCCCGAGGGTTACTTGGACGAGAGGATAGATCAGGGGACGGAGTGGTGATTCGGCGCCCAGTGTTGCTTCGCGAAGGGTTTCGCAGTGGGTGGAGAGGACGCGGGACCAGAAGTCAAGGGAGTGCGTGTATTGCCAGTTGTAGATTGTTTTGTAGCTGTCGTTGGAGTTGTTCTTCAGTGCGGAGCGTAAGTGGATGGCTAGTTGGCGGATGAAGGTGAAGCCGGAGGTGTAGGCGAGAGAGGGCTCGACGAGACCCCAGAGCTCGACGGAGGAGTTTTTCATCAGGTTGATGCCACCTATGTTGTGAATGGTGGTGGTGCGAGAGCCCTTGATTAGGCCTTGATAGGTGGAGCGTAGGATGTGCTCACGAATGGAGGGGTCGGAGATGACGATGAGACGGCGTAGCACAAGAAAGGCACTGATGCGAGTAGCTTCCGATTGGGAGGATTCGGCCCAGATGCCGACTATGGTGTTGGTGATTTCGCGGATGAGCTTCTTAAAGGTAAGCAGGTATGGTTGGAGTGCAAGCAAACTCGTAAGGGTGATCTTCAATGTTGCGACGTCTGACAAGTTTTCCAACAAGTGCTGGAGAGATGATGCGTGCGACTTGAGCATTGGAGTAAGAGTGCGGAACTTCTTCGAATCTGTAGGTACACGGATCTTGCCATTGGCCATCTCTTTGATCGGCAGATGATGATTGAGTACGGCAGGAATGTGCTGCAGTGCGCTGAGCAGCACCTCGTGGTAGACGTCGGCGTTTGAGATGGTACACCTATAGTCCTTGCCATTCTCTTCATTCAGGTGTGCTGCAGCTCGGAAAGCTAATACTACTTCGCGCATTGCACGAAGCGATTGCTTTTCTGTCATGGCATTTGACCATCTTCCAATCTTCTCTTTCGTCACTTCGTTCGAGTTATCCTCATCCTCGCCTTTGGAACGTCGCTTCTTTTTCTTCTTGTCTTTTGATTCGTCTTCTTCATCGTTACTGAGCTCGTCTATCTCGTCCAATGGTGCGTCTTCGGCAAAGTTGAGGAGCTCTGGGTCCTCCTCTTGCAGATATTTGTAAAACTCTGGATCTTTCTCCTTGAGAGCATTTAGATCTTGCTTATGCGTGTCATCGTCATCTGCTCCATCATCTTCTGCATCATCCTGCTCGTCTACTTGGAGTGGCTCATCCTCGAGCGATCCAACAGATTCAGCATCATCATCATCATCCTCCTCTTCTTCTTCTTCATCTTCCTCTCTAGCACGCTTCTTCTCGCTCCTCTGGACGGCCTTGGCCTTCTTTTGTGGTGCAGGCTTGGGCAATTCAAAGTCTCCAGCGAAGAAGTCATCCACACTCATCTCACCAAGATTGGCATTCTGCTGCTTCTGCTTCTTTGCAGGCCGACCTGAATCTTGTACTTGAGAGGCAGCATATTCCTTTTCTTTCTCTTCTTCAGCTGCTTTCTTCGCTTTCCGCTTGTCGTTTACTTGGTGTCTCTGCTTGATTTTTGCGAATTCCTTGCGACGCCCGAGAGTGTCCTTGAGTTTGTTCTTTTCGAACTTTTTCGTTGCTTTGGATTGCGCCATCGTGAAATAATATTTGTTGCTTTGAAAGACCTGAACTCGATGATCCAAAAAAATGTATACTTACGGAGAAAGAACTCCGTAGCATTTTACGTGCTAGCATGTGACATCTTGATCTAACGACAACAAAGGTGTTTCAGATCTGTTTGAAGAAACGATGTACTCCTCACAACCTCAGAGGCAGCAGGCCTACGCGCCAGTCCCGTACAGCTATACTCCCACGTCTAGTCTCGCGGCTACAATCAATCTTGACGAAGAAGTCAAACTCTACACCACCAGCGCTGAACGTGATCTCTACTAATCTCTCGCCGAGATCTACAGCATCATCGTAACCCTTGACGCTATCGAACGTGCCTACATTAAAGATTCCATCACCGAAACCGACTATACCGAAACCTGTGGTCGTTTGCTCAAACAGTACAAGTCCAACCTAGCAGACGACACTGTCTCCAGTGCCTTCAAAGACCTCGAATCCTTCAAGCGTGAATGGGAGATTGATTGTCCTAGAGCAACAGAACGCATTCGTATAGGCATACCTTCCACCATCGAACATCCTTCTCATACTGCCACACCTCAAGGTGGTGGAGGGGCAGCAGCAACTCTTGTCGTTGCAGCTTCTGAATTGTTCATCACTCTTCTGGACGCCATCCAACTTGGCATGGTCTCGAAAGACCAATTACATCCTTTACTAGTAGAAACAATTCAGGCTGTCAATAAAGTAACTTCTGTAGAGTTTGAGAACAAAGATAAGATTGTTCGGTGGCTTATCACGCTGAATCAGATGAGAGCAGCTGAAGAGTTAGACGAAAATCAAGCAAGAGACTTTCAATACGATATGGATAGTGCGTACAACGGTTTCAAAGCTACGTTGACGTGAAGGAACACAGTTTTGTACTCGCGTCCAAGAAGTTCTAGCCATGTCTGTGACGACCTCAAATGCTGGAGTTTTAAGGACATTAGATCTGGAGGAAAAAGTCGAAACAGGAGAACCTATACATGGTAGGGTGTAACATGGTCGAAAATGTCTGCAATCGTATACTGACCAAGCACAGTGTTCGACCTTCCTCAACTTTACCAGAAGCCTTCACTCGACGTCATGCATGCTGTCTTAACACTTCTCGACCTGCCACCATCCACATTCGACGATGTCCCTTCTATATCCGACACAAACAGCCCCTCGATCCATCCTGAAGGGATCACATCCTACCTCACCAAGATCATATCCAGTCCACTCTCGTGGTTGACATCAGACGATGAGCGTGAAACAATATGGGACATTGCAAGCCAGAGGCTTACACAACGCTCCGGCAGAACCGCCATGGCAAACATGACCCGCCACTTCACCATTCCCACGTCACAATATCAAAAGGACGACGCTACAATCGGGATTCATGAGCCCGCATTGACGGAGGATAACTTAGGCCTGAAGACGTGGTCATCTTCGTATGTACTTGCGAAGAATTTGCACATCCTGACTCCACACATCCCTTTGTCTAAAGAACTGCCTGTGCTCGAGCTGGGTGCAGGGACAGGTCTAGTTGGTATGGCGGCTGCAATCACCTGGCAGGTGCCTGTCGTGCTGACTGATCTTGCCGCGATCGTCCCAAATCTGGCCCGAAACGTGGCTGGCAGTGCAAGCATAGTGTCGGAAAGGGGCGGCGGTGCTATAGCAGGGATATTAGACTGGACTCAGCCAGAGATCTTTTCTCCTTACACGGAATCACATACATCAGACACGCACCTCACAACCGAATGTTTCACTTCGTTCACCACAACTCATCCTCACCCAAATGTCCAGACAATACTCGCCGCGGATCCTATTTACTCTCCAGACCACCCGCCTTTGCTTGTCAACGCAGTCACGTCATGGCTCGCTCCTGGCAAGGATGCCCGCCTTGTACTTGCATATCCCATTCGCGAAGCATATCTGCCTCAAATCGCCGATTTGAGGCAGAGGCTCAAAAAAGCAGGATTAAGTGTTGTGATGGAGGGAGTGGAGACGAGTAGGGATGATTGGGCTGCAGAAGTAGAAGTTCGGTGGAGTATTTGGGAACGTTCTAGATGATACTGTCACAAAGCTGTACCTATCTTGACGGGGAATATTATATGCACGACCATCTATGAATATGAGCCTCAGCAAGAAATGACGAGTTGCACACCAGACTTTAGACACCCTCATGTTTCGCCTCATGCAAAGACATTCTACTCGAGTCCTTACAAACAAACAAGACGAAAACCACGACATCTGGATGAGTCTTGTGCGCATTGATAGGATTACGTGGAGCTCCTCAGGTGGTAGTGATGTTTCAGATTCCAAACGTGGGAAAAAGGGGCAGATATGAAACCGATCTCTGACAAACGACAACAGCCGAAATTAAGTGCTGCTTCTCGCATCTCTTATTGGTTGCTGATGAGATCTGAAACCAACGTCCGTTCTCACTTTCGCCTGTTTGCCTTGGTTAAGCTTTTGCTAGTCTGGTGACGTTGCACACTGTTGATTTTTTCCTGTCTTTCTTTATATCCTCGTCGTCCTCTTCTTCCTGCTTCTTCGCTTCTCCTCACTCACAACACACTCTCTTTTGCTAGGCTTCGTACCATCCACTCCTTCAACCAAGACTTCAGCCACTCATTGACACCATCCTACCTTTTTGTTCACCCTCACACTCGTTCTTGGACAACATGCATTCCTTCATTTCCATCGTCGCAATCTTCTTCGCGTCTTTCGCACTCTCTGCCCCGGCTCCTCAAATCGGCTACATCAACACCGTCATCAACGAGACTCTTCCCATGGAGCAAAAGCCAACCATCGGTGGTGGTACAGCCGCGAGCTACCAAGGAAGGTATGTTCATCGTCTTACACTTTTGCACAATCACTACTAATCTTCCTTGCAGTCTCGACGACAGTCAAGGTCAAACCTTCTACCTCACTGTTCGCGCCAAAGACCCTCGCTATGACGGGCACAACGTCCAGCTCATGCCTGGCTCTCCTGCTTCTCTTGCCGTCGTCGATCTCGCCTCGCCTGCTCTGCTTCTCACTCTCAGTAATGGTAGTTTGGCTACCGTGACTTTGAGCGACTTCAATGGTAGGTCAACTTCCTCTGATAATACACTTTGTTTAATGACGCGTCTTTGCAGATCCCTACCTTCTTGGTGACATTGGCGGTCTTCGCAACGTCAGCAGCAATGCCACTCAGGCTGCACAGTCCTTCATCTTCCGTAACGAGACTTCCACTACTTCTACCGTCTTCAAGCAGAGCTCTCGTGGCTGGTACTTGCTTGGTGGTGGTCACACTCCAACCTACGTGCTTCACCAGAACGTGCCAAGTGGCTGGATCAATGGGTTCATCATGTGTGAAATGGTAAGTTGGAGAAGTGTCTGGCTTGCTGTTGCCTTTTGCTAACATTCCCTCAGGACAACGGACAGTACTTCCAAACCTTCTACTACGAGTACACTGGTCTGATTCCCAATTACGGTGACAATTGCGAATTTGTTGCGCTTGAGGTAAGCAATTGGTACTTTCCGCATTTGCAGACCACACGCTGATGCTACGGTTTTACAGACAACCGTCGCTCCTTATGTTTGAGCATCCTCACATACACGGCCGACAACTGGATACTGTTCTCTGATACCATGATGTTTTTCTTGGATGAAATTCTGCTTGACGATTTGATACTTTCGATTCTACGCGCTGAGCGCCCTTTTTCTGTCTACTGGATTCTTTCACCCTTTACAAGCAAGCGGAGCTGGGTATCTGTCAAGCTTCATCCACTGCCTAGGTGTAGATAATCAATATATCTGTGTCTGCTACATTATCCATGAAGTGATTGCGAGATGTTCGGGTATTCTCGGACTTGTTTTCATCACCCCACCACTTTGCTCGGCAGGAAGCGAGCGAGAAGGGACTGCGCCCCACAAAACCACAAGGTGCAGTACCCCTGAACTCTGTTGGTTGGTCCATTGAAAGATCTGCATGCAGCATCATCATCATCGTGAAAGGCTCGATCTCTCCCTGTAGAACGTCGGATGCAAAGCTGTGTCCAATCGGCTAGAAGTAGAAAGTCAATTGAGTATGACCGACGCGTCTAAGTCGACGATTTAGACGTGACGATCCAGACGTATCAACAGCTATGCTTCTAGAATTTATATCCCCATCATTGGGAATCTGCCAAGTCAGGGTCCAGCGGGAGGGAGCATTTTACATTTACCCTGGAGGCGATTCGATTCGACCATTTTGTTTTCTGGCCTTAATCCGATCCTCTTCTCGCACCTTTCACCCTCCTTCATCATCTTTGTCTTCCTACTTCATACTACCTTCTTGAAGTACTTTCCTGTTTCGAGCTACACCCAGCTCAGACCCTTCGATCATTCTACGTTTCTGAACGTATTCACTGGACAAAACCATCGTCAATCACTCTCTTTTACCAATCTCAAGACAAACACAATATGGCTGCAACTACAGCCACGGCACTTGATGCCAACCTACAGGCCACCATGCGCAAGCCCGTCACTGTAGACTCCACATTCTCTTCTGCCTCAGCCAGTCCTGCTGATAGCCCTTTGGCCACGCCCAACCGCTCGTCTTCATCCAGCTCAATCTCCTCCATGGACTCTGCTGAGATTCCTGAAACCAAACCAACAATGTCAAAGCCCCTAACCGACTCCTACGGCAACGAGTTCGCCCTGCCCGACTTCACTATCAAGCAATTCCGCGATGCCATTCCCGCTCACTGCTTCGAAAGGTCAGCTGCGACTGGTCTCTACTACGTTGCACGCGACATTGTCATCTTGGCTACTGTCTTTGTTGTTTTCCACAACTTTGTCACCCCTCAGACTGTTCCCAACTTTGCCGCACGAACCGCTTTGTGGACACTCTACACCGTCATCCAAGGCTTGTTTGGTACTGGCGTCTGGGTCCTGGCTCACGAGTGCGGTCACCAGTCTTTCTCTCCTTCTAAGCAATTGAACGACACCGTTGGCTGGGTTCTCCACTCCGCTCTCCTTGTACCATATTTCTCTTGGAAGATTTCCCACGGCAAGCACCACAAGGCTACTGGTCATCTCGAGCGCGACATGGTCTTCAACCCTCTTACAAGAGAAAAGTTTGCTTCCAAATGGGGCAAGCTTGCTCACCAAATCGATGAACTTACTGAAGATACTCCTCTCGCCACGCTATACTATCTGTTGACCCAGCAAATCGGTGGATGGCCCGCTTACCTCATTGCCAACGTTACTGGCCACGACAACCACGAGAAGCAAATCGAAGGCAAGGGCAAGGGAAAGAAGAATGGCTTGTTCACTGGCGTCAACCACTTCAACCCTTCCAGTCCTTTGTACGAGAGGAAGGACGAGAAGCTTATCTTGCTCAGTGACCTTGGTATTGCCATCACCGCGACTGTTTTGTACCTGCTCGGCAGCAAGTTTGGCTGGGCCAACATGGCTGTCTGGTATTTCATTCCTTACCTCTGGGTCAACCACTGGCTAGGTTAGTTTTTCTTCTCAATCTCTTCCAGGAAAGATTTGGCTAATATCATGGCAGTTGCTATTACCTTCCTTCAACATACCGACCCTTCGCTCCCTCACTACACTGGCGAGGCTTGGAACTACACTCGTGGCGCTGGTGCTACCATTGACCGCAACTTCTGGCCCATTGGTCCTTTCTGCTTCCACGAAATCATCGAGTCTCACGTTCTTCACCACTACATCAGCACCATTCCTTTCTACCACGCTGGCGAAGCGACTGAGGCTGTTAAGCCTATCATGGGTCGTCACTACCGCAGCGATACTCGTGGTGGTGCCATTGGTTTCTTGAAGGCTCTCTACGTCAACATGAAGAGCTGCCAGTGGGTGGAGCCAAACGAGGGTGCCACTGGTGAGAACGCAGGTGTCATGTTCTACGCCAACAAGAACAAGGTTAACAAGCCTTACGCCAAGATGGGTGCTCAATAGATGTAGGGAAGCGATAACGAGTTATGGAAGATATACAAAGGAGTTATTAGTGGCAAGACGAGTCTGATGAGCGTGGCGTCTTTGGCACAGTCACGGCCTTGGTGTTGTTATTGTTCTTCTTGGAGATACCAAAAAACAGCGGGAGTACTTAGAAGTGCACAGACTTTTAAAACCACAATGTAGATACTATAGATGAGACTAAAATCGACACAACTTATCAAGCAACTTATATCGTTCCATATCCTCTATGCATCGGCGGAGCTTGATCCGTAATATCAACCCCGCCTCTGTCAGCGGTGTTTCACATCTCTGTTTCATCTTTGCCATCATACCCATCATCATCAGCAAATCCTTCATCCTAATAGCACCAATCGACACAACTCTCAACATGGGCATGCCACTACCTAGCCTCCACTCTCCCTCTATTGCCTCCTCCAACAACACCACCTCTTCAGATGCCACCTCCATCCAAGATCTGATCCGACAAAAAGACAACCTCGAAAGCGAGTTGAAAGCTTTGGGCTCCGTCCTTGATTCCGTAAGCATAGTATCTTTTCTGCCTTTTCATTCGACCCGTACACTCATCCGTCACACAAAACAATGCACCTAAACAACCCCTGCTCGAACCATGCCCGAACCATACCACCTACCTATGATTTAGTTAGATAAACGACGCAGTATCTGATGATTCTATTTTTCTAGCACGGCGTAAACATGCGCACAACACTCACCTCCTTCGACGGCTACCCGCGCGCCGACATCGACATTGCTCAAATCCGCACAACCCGCGCACGCATCATTCACCTCCGCAACGATCACAAAGCAGTAATGGATCGCATCGAGAAAGCGCTACATTCACATTTCGCCGAGTCTGAAAAAGCTGCTGAGGAGGAGGAAGAAGAACGGAAGAAAATTAGCACATCATCACAACAGATAACGAATGGGACGAATGCAAGCGCTAGTGGAAATGGATATACAAATGGAAATGGAACACAAACACAACAACAACTGGCCTTCGCAATCGTCAACACCGTCACGCCAAACTCGCCAGCAGAAACAGCCGGACTCAAAGCAGGTGATCGGATTCTACAATTCGGCGACGCGAATTGGCGGAATCATGAGAAATTGGCCAAAGTGGCACAGATTGTCGGCAGGAGTGAGGGAAGGAGGATTGAGGTTGTTGTGGCTAGGGAACAGCAGGGTGTGCTGACGTTGGGACTGGTGCCGAGGAGGGATTGGGGTGGGAGAGGGACGCTGGGGTGTCATCTGAAGGAGGCGTGAGCGTATGGGACAGGAAATGACAGGCATGCGTGTTGAAGAGCAAGTGTACAAGCTTGGCATTGGAATCGTCTATCTGTCGCGAGAGGATACCTAGGCATGGTACGGACACTTTGTGGTTTTTCTGGCTGGCATCACTTTGGGTCCACGTTCGGAATCCAACGTAAACAGGCTGACAATAATCATGCCGACGACGCTGACTGGCTTCAACAATGACAAACAAACAAACAGCAAACATTGGACAAGTTCTGCTCTGTCTGTCACGGCCACACGCCGAGCATTTCTTATAGAATGAAGTGAAAAGACTGACACCATCGGTAAGCTCGACCTCATCTCACAAGTCATGTAGCAGCATCAGCAGCACAAAGACAGCTAAAACTAAATCCTATCAGTAGAAATTGCCCATTTTTAAACAAGTATACTATAGCTTCAATACAGCAGATAGTACAGTACGCCACGCCACGGTATACAATCCCAGGTTTTGAGCAACGAAAACAACTAACCCAGTAGACAAGTCAAGTCAAGTCAAGTCAAGAACAAGCCATGGGAATTCACAGTAACATCTCATCACTACGAGTTGTCAATTTCTACACTATACTATCGTAAGGCTACCACTACTTTACCATGCTATGACTGCTCTCTCTGTCTGCGTCTTCTTACTGTTTACATTGGTTGTTATTATCTATGTTCTCAGTTGTGAAAAGAATGACTGCTCATGGTATGAAAAGAAGAGGCGGTTGTATCTGTAGAATTAGTGCTGTACTCTAGAGATCGTCTAGTGCGAGAAATCGGCGAGTGAATGACCATCGTATTGTCTTCTGTAAACGCCACTTATATCGCAAAGCAAAAGAGCGCTAGTAGATATGCCAGCCAGACTGGCAAAGCCCCCATTTTTCATAATTGAAGTCTTTGACCGAGTCAATACGATCTGCGTTGAAACACTGCTACTCGTCATTCTGCCCTTCCTTCCGGTTTGAGTAATACTTCTCACAATACAGTGGCTTTGGGAGTTTGCTGTTCGAGTATACAGTATACGGAGCTAAGCTGACGATATACAACATATGCCCTTTCTTTCAGGACGAAACGACGTGATCATGAAGTACAAGATCGGCTTGTCGTTGCCTTCGTTTGCCTAATCTCGGATAGTCCTCGACCCCACCACCAAAGTCTAACCTCCCAGTATAAGAATGTGTAAGACTAAATGGGATGGATTTTCTAGATACTGGGATTCAACCAGGTCTACAGTATGCAATATTCTGGCGCGCAAGTGTAATCACAAGCAGGTCGCTCAGCTTACGAAAGTCGAAGTAGCAAAGCTCGGCATGCGAATGGCGAGGCCAGGGATTGGCTGGTATTCAATAACAGCTAGATAGAGCTCAGGAAGGTGTTGAAAGGCGGTCGCACAACTTTGAAAGTGCGGTCGGTCAACGATAGGCTAATACTACAGTATACTCGGGCTATTCGTCTTGTCTTTACGTACATCGTGACATTGTCTGTTGTTGCTGTGCAAGCAAAGCGCATGATTACGGAGTTTCCACGGTAAGCGAGTATCGTACTTTTACATGCGGTGAAGTCTTGAGACAATATCTCCATGCATATATTCCAATAGAGAAAACTGAATCAGCATCATTGATCCATTCGAGCTGAGGAAGCTTTCATTGTTGAAGAGCAAGCAGATCTCCCGTCACGATAGAGAGAGGTAAATGCCCTGCACTCCATGCATGGAAGGTTCTTTTGAGCTAAGGGTCATCGAAAGGGAGATCCAAGCATTTCGCCATATACTGAGTTTGAAGGCGGACACTAGATATTGGTGTGTATTACTGTGGTCCTGATATGTATCCGTAATACTTCTTTTTACTGAATGCTGTGTAGCGGCAGTGTGGCCAGAATGATCCAAGATTGCCAGAGACTTTTGAAGATATGCCCGTCCCGTCCCGTCCAGCTGGATGGATCTGTGGAAGCTGTGGCATGAAAAGCTTAGAGTGAGCTACGAATAGTAGTGTCGTAGAGTAGAGTAGAGCTTCTCTACAGCAAGCAAGGAGGAGCCATGCTTGCGACACTAGGTAGAGACTCTACTATTTTTCACGGAACTTTGGAGCTGTAAGTCGTGAATGCGCCATAGCCGGATGAGCATGCGATATCGAGGCACGCTTTACTTTTGTGGCGTGGGTTTGAGGTGAGGTGGGAGGTCGTCGTCGTCGCTAGTTCTGGAGGCATACCTTACTGTACTCGTTTCTGCGACGATCGAGACTGGATCCAGGATCGTGATCACTAAGGCTGTCCTTGGTTGCATGGAGTTCTCTGTGCTAGACCTTCTTTTCAGGTCGCGCACTGTTGAGGATCTTTGCCGGCTACGTTGGTATGCAAGCTGTGCTCCGTAAAACGTTGTTCAGGTCCTGCACGAGTCCTGCATTGTAGTAGATTTTCTGGTCACTCCCAAGCCATACGCCCTTCATTTCCTCGAATCCCTCACCTTGTCCACCGCATAGTTTCAGAACTGTCATCATGCACAGCGCCCACTCCTCACCCGCTTGCACCTTCAACCTTCACACCAGCGCCCTCACTATACCGTCCAATAACCCCTCGTTCCTCCAACCCCTGTACCCTACTCAATCCATCCACATCCCGCAACCCCTCGCCCCTCCACTCCTCCCCCACAACATCCCCATCCAATTCCCGCATACAAGCCAGCACGACGCCTAGACTTTCGAAAAACCCGTTCACTGCCACACGCAACATGCGGTTCGTCGTCGCGGAGTAGTATGTCGTTAGTGTTGTTGGTGTGGTAAGGTGGAAGCTGCGCTGCACGAGGGGCGAGAGCTCCGGGTCGATTGAAAGAGACTGCAGGGCTATGGTTGCGAGACGGGGGGTGGGGAGGGGAGTGTGCAGAGTTAGTGTGCATGGGAAGGTCGTGGTGAGATGGGGAGGTGTGGTGGTTGTTGCGGATGGTGGCATGGTGTAAGGTTTTTGTGTAAGATGAGTAGGTAGAGTCAGGGAGGGAGGGAAGGAGGATTCGGCTGTGATCTGTTTGTTTGTTTGTTTGTTTTGAATGTTGATTGATTATTTCAAGATGGCAAGATGGACTGAACTGAAAACATTTAATAGTCACGTGAGAGTTTTCACCTGGCCGCGGCTCCTGAGGATCCTTCTCCGGCCAGATGAGGTCACGGCTACTGCAGCATCATTGACTTCCCCAGACTCTTCTTGTCTTGAAACAACGAAAGCTATCCTACCTACTTCAACACCACGAAACAAAGTCCAAAATCCAATCCTCCATCTACATCATGTCTGCAATCAGATCCAGTAGCAGCCGCGTGCTCCGCGCCTTCCAGCGTCCGGTAGCATTAACTCAATCATCCTATCGCCCCTACTCATCCAGCGGCGATACTATTGGTGGCAGTAAGCAATTATATCTAATCTTCCCTTTCCTTCACTTCCATACCTTCACAAGACACCCCTCAAATCTCTTTCAAAATACTATCCTACAACGCTTGACCTCTTACCTCACTCGCATCCTACTCCTCTACCTGTCGAATTAACAGACGCTTCTCTACAGACAAAACACACACAACAGACAAGCCCGCGCACGACGTCCAATCCACGCCCTCAAACCAAGCACGCGAAGGAAAAGGCAAAAACGACAATTCCGGCGCGGTCGAGGAAAAGGATCCGCATAATAGTAATGAGCGTGCGGCGAAGGAGAGTAAAGCACCGGGGAATACGGTTATTGGAATGAATGATGAGAGAGGGGGGAAGGGTATGGATTAGAGTGGGATTGATAGAACGTGATCAGAGTGAGCTTTGTTATGGGATGGTGGGATGAGGTGGGATGAGGGGAGAGGAGTAGGAGGAGGAGGAGGAATGTATGAGAGGCGTAATGCAGCATTATGAATATAAGAGGAGCCTTAGGAGGTTCTCACACCCACAATAATACATGCCTATTCCTACAATAAATCAGTGCTCTCGATAATCGTTTTGTCAGCAACTCCTCACCCCCTTCTATCGTCGTCAGAACAAATGCGGTCATGGCATCATTGATCAGGGCATGTTGACCTCAAGAATATGTTGTTGAGATTTATGAGAATCTCACATATCATGTACCAATCGAGGATTCATACCGCTATATGGTTAAGCTGTTTGCGAGGCATGGATCCCTGTTCATGAGATGGATGGCGTTGAATGAGATGGTCAACCATTGAATCTTCGTAAAAGGCAAAAGATCAGAGCAATTGTATTAGATTGATAAGTGAACGTCATTGTTCATATGTTGGCTATACCAGAAGCTCAAACCGTCTATATATCCCCATCCCCATCCATACCCAAAGCGGTATGCTTCATTCTTAATCCTGCGATGGTCATGCCCACCAACACCGACGCTAAAAAAAACGAAAGTACATTTGCAAACGAAAGAAAGAAAAATCATGTGTATCATCCATCATCCATCCATCATCATCATCTCGAAACCTTTTTCACTGTCCAGCAGCGCCAGCAACACCATGGGCACTAGCCACCTTGCTCACCCTCCCTAACATATCCACAACAGGAAATCTTGCCCTCCTCTCCAAGTCGTCGAGAGGAATGTTCGACCTGACGTACTTTTGTCTAGCATCATCAATAGGCTGATAATCCCAAGCCTCGAAGCGACCAATCGTCAAGGCCTCCCAGACAAACCTTCTCTTCCTTTGACTCGTCACCGCGTCATCGTGCATCTTCTGCAGATCCCATTTTTGAGCTGCTTCGTTTGCGAATTTCGTTGCAAGAATGACGTTGTTCTGCTCCTTGGATTCGCACAAATTATTGAGTTCTTTGGGGTCGTCGGCGAGGTTGAACAATTGAGGAGGGTCGACGAGAGACGTGATGTATTTATATTGACGACGACGGATCATGACGACGGGCGTAATGGTGCCTTCGCCCATGTACTCGCCATACACCGTGTGGTTCTCGTCCTCGACACCGAGAAGTGCTTGGTATAAGCTGCGTCCATCCAGTGCTAGGATAGGATTCAGCTTTGCGCCAATCATGTCGACGAATGTGGGGAGCAAATCCATCGTGCTGACAGGTTGCTTCACCCGGCGAGGGGTGAATTTGGACGGGCAGTGGACGACCATTGGGACGCGAGCTGACATTTCAAGGAAGGACATCTTGTACCACATGCCTCTTTCTCCAAGCATGTCGCCGTGATCTCCAGAGAAAACAACAATAGTGTTGTCAGCAAGGCCGCAGTTCCTAAGTGTCTTCATCAGTCTTCCTACTTGATCGTCGACGTAAGAGCAAGCGCCATAGTAAGCACGACGAGCACGCTTGATTGCTTCGTCGGGAATGTGCGTGCCCAATTGGTCGATGCACTTTAGGATGCGGATGGAGTGGGGATCTTGCTCGTTTTCGGGAATGGTGACACTGGGCATTGGGATGTCCACATCATCATAGCGATCCCAGTATTCTTGTGTGATGGCGTATGGGTCGTGAGGGTGTGTGAGGGAGACAGTCATGGCGAATGGTCGTTGAGTGTTTGGGTCCTGGCGAACGTAGTCGTAGAGGTATTGTGTTGACTTGTGCATGACTTCCTCGTCGTAGTCGAGTTGGTTCGATCGTACGCAGACACCGGCTTGAAGAACTGAAGACATGTTGTGATACCATTCTTGTCGCACATCAGGCTCATCCCAATTGACACCCCATCCAAAATCACCGGGGCTAGCGTATGCTGTTAGTAAGGATGTCATATACTGACTATACCTCGCAAAACTTACTAGATATCTGGAGTCAAGCGGTTCTCATAACCATGAAGTTGATCGGGCCCGATAAAGTGCATCTTGCCAGCCAACACCGTCTCATAACCCTCTCTTCTCAGGTAATGCGCATATGTAGGGATTTCCGAAGACAACTGCGACGCATTGTCGTTGGCGCCAATCTTATGAGGAAGCTGACCAGACACAAGGCAGAACCTGGAAGGGGCGCAAAGCGGCGCATTGCAATAGGCGTTATCAAAAACGACACCTTCCCGCGCTAGAGCGTCGATGTAGGGAGTCTTTATTGGTGATTTCGAGTCGTGCATCTTCATCGCTGGAGCGGCCATCTGGTCTGCCATAATGTAGAGGATGTTTGGCTTCTTCATGCTGCGGTCGACCTGGGGGAGGCCTCCTGATCGAGTGCGGTTGATGGTCGCAGGTTGTGCTAGACGAGCGCTTTCTGCTGGTGGTGTGGGGGGTGAGAGAGGAAAGTAGCTTTGTGTGGGAGAGGTGGCATATCGCTCGTAGTCGTCGTGGACGCGGCCTGGTGCCATTTCTGCTGTGACGAGGCTGTTGTCGTCGTATTATGTAAGGTATCTGGGCAAGGGCGTTGAAAGATGGATAGACGGCTCTCTTTTATTAAAGACAGAGAACTTGGCAGTTGCAAGGTAAGGACTGATGTAAAACAACAAGAACGCAAGCAAGGAAAGGTGTATAGACAAACAAAGATACAGAGGGCAAGGGAAAGGAACAGGGCAGGCTTCAGGCTTCTATATATTTCGCTATCTGTCCAAGACAATTTCCATGTTTATCAGCAATCACACCATAACGTAGGGAAATTTTTACTGCTTTCGGTATGGGGGAGGCGAAACACCATCTGGCTCTATAAGCACGCAATCGACCAATTATTTTCTCGGCCGGTCGCTTTGTCCTATAAGACCAAGCTTAAATCTCGGAAGATTAACATGTTCATCATCACACTGTTCTGTGTGTCTCGCATGGTCCTTGTTGCCTTGCTGCGGCTTTGTTTGCTTACAAAAGGATGTCGCGTGTGACACTGCAGGTAGGCAGGTATTATTTACTACATCCAGCTGTACCATGTCCCCTGCATATAGTTTATCTTCCCTTGTATTCTAGTGCCGCTTGGCATCTTATCTCTTTGTGTGATTACTCGAGATGAGACGACGCCTTGCTATTATTGCGTGATGGAAAGAAGCCTACATCATCCTACAAGCACGACATCTTGTGTATACCGATGACATTCGCACGAGTGTGACGACGCAAGCAGGTCGCATCACAGCAAATACGGCCGTCGGCAATACATACCCAGTCAGTTGCAACGTCACCTACGCTCTTTTGGCTTCCACCTCACACCACTTCCCACACAAAGCACATCATCATCATGCAAAGGCCGTCCTTGCCTGCCCCAGGTTGTAGCGGCTGCTGCGGCTCTCTGGTGTGACACATTTCCCCATCAACTCCAAATCATTTTTAACACAATTGCGTTTCCACCGCCCGCAGCAAAAACGGGCACTACGGAATTGAGATCGGATTGTGGAGAATATCCTCGGAATGCTCTAGATCACGCCATAGGCTGTCGGCATTGTGTCACGACAGGCAGTAGATACATGATCGATACGCCTGTCACAGCTTCGAGCTGGGAGAGGAGGACAAGACACGATAGCAAGGTCTCTAGCTTCAGGCTGGTTTCGTCCAAGCATGACGGAGCTTTCGAGTTGTTGCTTTGATAAATATGCTGTTTCTGCTTCGGTGAAGATGCTGTTCCGCTTCAACTTCACAGCGTGGCCGTAGGAAAGTAGTACTGATCCCACAAGAACTCATAATCTTCAATGATCGTCCCGACCATGTCGAGAATGGGCTTCCCACGTAGCTTATCGGCAACACCATGCACCAATCCCCTATAATAAGTCAATAACAGAACCCAACACAATCCAGGCTTCATTCTCAGACTTACCTCGTCACATTCTCATAGAACGCTCCTCTCATCACCCACCATCCCAAACCCCAACCCCTCTTCGTCAACTCCTCCTTCTCCAATCCAGTAAGCCCTCTCAATCCTCCAGCGAATCTGTCTTGAAAGTCCTGCTTCGCCAACTGTCGTGCTCCGTACTCGATCCCGAAACCAAGCAGCCACGGCCTCCAATTCTTCTTATCACCACTCCATCGTGCCATCGCCACCGCGTATATGACCGGCCGCAGGATGTATAACCACTCTGCTACTTCGCCCTTGCCTGTGATGCGATGAAGTAGAGCTTTTGGTGGTTTGACGTCGTCCGGAGTGAGAACTTTGGAGATCAGGTAGGATGAAATATCCGTCGAGTCAGGAAGGCAAGGCAGAGAAAGCCCGGTCCGTGGCATAGTCCATCTACTATCTTCGGCTCGCTCCACACTCGTAGGCGTGGTCTCGACATCTTGCTGCTGCGGAGAAGGATTCTCTAATATACTTGGATCTTCTCGTGTTGGTAATGGAGGCGATAACAGTGGTCTTGAATTCGTTAGTCGTAGTAATAGTAATCGACATAGCGCTTTGACTATTTCTAGCAGAACAACGACGCGCCATCGTACTCGCTCTCCCTTCCGTTTCGCGGCCATCTCCCACAGTAGTTCGGTGTACTGTATCGTTTGCAAGATTGTTGCGATGCGGCTGTATAGAGGCGAGCGTTGTGTCCAGAATTTGGTGTAGCGGTTGTGAGGCGTTGGATGTGGTCGTTGTGAGAGAGGGAGTTTCGAGGTTGCTTGAGCGAGAAGGCGGTCGTGGTAGAGGGAGAGAACATTGGTGCAGCTATACACTAGGGAGTATTAGAATAGTCAAGTACAGTAGATGCCGGGTATACTGACCTGCTTCTGATGCGACATCTGATTCTCGATATCGTCCTGGGATGATGTATGTCAATGAGCGCAAGCCGGACTCGATCTGTGATACAGCGCTGGCGTTCTTTGAAATGAAGTCGCCATAGAGATTCAGCCATTGGAAGGAGGAGCTGGTTTGCGCCATTGCCTCTGTAGACATGTAGTAGTGATATTAGTCTTCTAAAGCCGACGAGAGTAGTCTTTCACAGGATAGGATTTAGTTTTGACAGCAGGCGACAAGCCTTCCCACTGAATGTTGTGTGTGGTGTCGTGCTGGGATGATGCAAGTGAAACAAGCTGAGCTTCTTGGCGTTTCAAGCAGGCCTCGGACTGGAGATTAGATTAGATCTGACGTGGGAAGATGAGTCGAATATGACAACAACACTCATCATAAACATCAAGGAAATCTTACTCAGTATTAACCTACTTATTATCGTTGTTATTGCTGCTGTACCTGTATTGCTCAGACTGTGATATCTATTGTATCAGAAGCATGTTTAAGAAAAAGCCACAAATCAAAACACTCAGCCCACTGAGATCCTCAGACAGGAGAAGAACCGCAGACAGAATCATCACAGAGTATAAGCTCGAGCCTAGGCAGCTAGACAGCGAGGGCGCAGAAGACAAAACTGCCTCAACCGAATCACGTACAGCATTAAGAAGCTCTTTACTTCCCGACAACGCTCTTTCTGCAAAATTCACCACTACATCAGGTCCAAACTTGAAAGAAGTACAAGGTACGGTATACATTGGTAGCCACGAAGGAGGGGAACAGCGGATATTATGGTTCACCATTGAGAATCAGATTTATCCTACTGTATACACATTATGGCGGAATCTTGGCATACTTCCATTGCTACATACTCCTTCGGTAGTGGTTCACAAACTGCAAGGTGGAGCTGATCTCATGACACCTGGACTTGCTGGACCACCATTTCCTGCAGGCGCTACGAAAGGTGCTGTAGTGGCTATTGCAAGTCTTGACACTCCTTCTGTCCCTGTTGCTGTAGGGGTCTGCGAGATTGACGTGAGTGCCTTGAAAGAGACACGAGGTGCCAAAGGACACGCTGTCAAGACTGTACATTGGAGTGGCGACGAATTATGGGATTGGAGTACATCTGGAAAATCCGGAGCAATTGCACCAGAAAGTCTGCAAGGCTGGCTTGATGCTGTGGTGGAAGATGTGCAGAATATGAGTCTCGGCATTGAAGACGATGACCACGAGGATGGCGACGAAGGTGGTGTTTCGCTCATCGAAGGCAATGAGAATGGGAATACTAAGAGAAGCACCTCCAGTGGACTATCAAACAAAGCAGATCTGGCTGAAGTCGTTGATGTGGAGGAAGCTGACCTAACAGAAGCAGGTAAGGTGTAAAATAAGATTTCACTCCACATTAATTCTGACACGAAACGCAGAAATTAACGGCGCATTCAAACAAGCATTCATCTATGGTGTCCACCATCACCTCGAAACCAATCCAGATCAACCAAAACATGGTATCAACTTCCCACTCAGCCAATCCTCAGTCATGTCAAATCTCGTCTTGCCTTTCCTGCCTGCTTTCACGCCGAAGCAGACGGAAGCATTGCAGATTAAGAAAACCAGCTGGAAGAATATTCGCAAATTTATCAAGTTTCTCGAAAAGCAGAAGCTTGTGCTTGCAAAAGAAAGAACAGGCAATGAAGTAGATATCTTAGATATTGATTTCGAAGATGCTACATTCAAAGACTTCCAGCCTTATAAGCTACCGAAGAAGGGAACGACAAGCAGCTCTGCTATAGGAACTGCCAATATAACAGATTCTGGAGCAAGTGGCGATGATGCGATAGGCCAACGATTGAAGGTGATTCAGTTGTATAAGCCGGAGAGAGGTGTCTTAACCATTTTCAAAAATAGTGATTCGGCGTATGTTTGATATCAAAGACTCTGGCTCAAATATCTCTGACATCAAACAGCAAGAAAACGTACTATACCTCCTCCGAGCTCAGGACTACCCTTACCACCTACATCGACTCGCAAAACCTCGTTTCAACATCCAATAAACGTCTCGTCATGCTAGATCCAATTCTCTCCAATGCCTTATTTGCCTCTAACCAAACCAACATCGACGCCGAGATTCTGGCTCGAGGTTCTTTACCACGAGACGCTCTAAACGAACGCTTCATCACCGCCTGTAGTCCACATCACGCCATTCTCCGTAACGACCAGGACACCTCCGACATGAAGCCTCGTTCCGGCATCATACCAAAGATCGAAATCATCTTGGAAACACGTGGTGGAAACAAGACAGCCACACGCGTCCACGGCCTAGAAGATTATCATATCCGTGCACAACCACTAGCAGACGAGTTGAGGAAGACGTGTGCAGGAAGCACAAGTGTCGAGGCCTGGAAGGCTGGTGGTAAGGATAAGATGGAGGTGATGGTGCAAGGACCACAAAAGGATGCAGTTGTGAAGGCGCTGGAGAAGAGGGGCGTTGACAAACGGTGGATTGATGTTGTTGATAAGACGAAGGGGAAGAAGAAGTGAGGGGTCTCAGCTTCCAGGCATGAGAGGTGGGAAGAGTTCGAACCACGTTCAATAAGTCTGGCTTTTATCAAGGTATACCCGCTCCAATAGTAGAACTAGTAAAACGAGATAGATAGTGCGAGCGCATGTACTATTGTTGTTGTTGTACTAACTAAGGTCGGATAAGTATACTCTGTATTGGCTCATACTCCGTATGCTTAGTAATACGATGTCAACATAGCCTAACTCAACCTGGAACTAGCTATCAACTCTCTAAACTCTCCCATACAACCATCTGCCGTGACACGGAAGTGTGGTGTATATGGAGCACTCATCTCAATCCGCATCGTCAAGCGTGCGTTTCTGCCAACTCTGTCAGAAGCCTTTCACTTCGGAATTGTTACTCCAACGACACGTCCGATATTGCGGCAGTCGGCGTCCTCGCAAGCGGCCTCGCTCATGTATCGCGTGCAACGTAGCAAAAGCGAAGTGCAGCTTCGATACGCCCTGCGTGTGATGCAGCAAGAAGAGTATCAATTGTCTGTATGCGAATTCAGACAAGATTCAATCACAGCCACTACTACCAACACCTGAAAGCACTGTTCGCGAGTCTCCAGCCACGGCAAGTATTGTAGGTGATGACGATTTCCTCTTTGGCCACGTACTTTCGCACGAAGCTGAGCAGCTTGTCAATGATGCCGCCTCTGGTTTCAACTATGACGACCTCTTGATGTTTGATAACAGCAATGCAGTCGACTTTCTTGCACCTGTCAGCTTGACACCCCTAAAGACAATCCCAGCATGCCTGTATGGTGTACATGGTCACAAGGCGATGTCTCTCTGACGATGTTGTCTGAGAATTGCAATTTATAACATTCAGATCAATATGCTTGATACATGGTACGCAGAGCGACCACACGCTCAACACAACGCATATCTTGTAATTCAATCTTTAGGCTCCTTTCCCACAACGATGTTGCGTGTAGAGACCTTCCTTTGGTTTATTCATCGGCACGTCCAGGGTGCGTCGAGCTTGGAAAGTCCTATGCAGCTACCAGAAACTTTGACAACCTGTATGGGCATAGCACAGATGTTCGCCTCAAGAACAGCCGAGACAAGGTCCTTCTTGTGGAAGACGGTCGGAGCCGATTATTCACAATTACGAGACAAGGTCAACACATATTACGTGTCAGCTACGTGTCTACACAGTTCGCCTATAACCAAACTCTCTGCCTGGACATGTCTACAGCATCATTAGAGCCTCCTTCGTGCATTGCCTCTTTGTGATTACAACTGACATCCCGCTAGAAATACAACATGTCTGAGCTCGAGACAGTATCAGCTCTTCAAGCGCTGATGGTATATATGATGATGTGCGTCGTTGATCAGACCAGCGAAAGCGAAGGAGTAACATTAGATTCTTAGCGCTCTACATGTGAGTCCATCGCTTGGCAGGTCAATAAGCCTAACAGTCTAATGATCGGATTAGGAGCTTTATCTCATGAACAAAGAACGCTCGATCACTAACGCATTGACACGAACTGATCTGATAGCTTTTCAACCATCATGGAATGATTGGGTACTTCTAGAATCAAATACAAGGTATGGCTTGACGAACCTCTGTTCTTGTACGATGCTACTAACACCATCTCTTAAGAACTCGTTGTCTTTGGTTTCTGGTTGGTCTTTCATTTGTATCTAGACTGGAACTGTTTGCGATCCAACACAAAGCTATCGTCAGCTTCTGCTACCATGTCCAAAAACACTCTGGGAAGCATCATCAGAGTCTATTTGGCAGCGCGAATATGAGATGTGTCAGCAGCGAGCTAGTGGATTGGTCACATTGGGAGACTTGATTGACGCACAAATCACTAGCTTCTTATCATCCGAGGCGCAGAAGTCGGACAGATGGAATGCTGGTGCTGATAATCTGGGACAGTTGTTAAACATGGTCAGCACTATGGTATGATGGCTTGAGTATCCTTTCCAAACTGGGGCTTGCGAACCCATCTCAATCACGAGCCAATCGAGGCTTTAACCAGATCAACACTTCATCTTGTGGTGGGAACGTTTCTGGGAACTCACGCAACGCCGAATATGGCATATATTACTCAAACAAAAGGAAATAGACATTCAGTCCTCGACTACAATATTCTAAAATGACTACCGCGCCTTCGTGTTACCAGCAAAGCTCTTCGATTTGGACCACACCCAATCATCTCTTGCATTCACATACCAGCACTCACATACAAGCTGCATCGAAAGTCTACCAAGGGATCTCACCATTTCTGTCCGAAAATGTCCCAACTACACCTCCCTTCTCAGCAGTCGCCAACTCCACGATCCGCTTAGCACCCACGTCTGTCGGTTCACCATACTGTGTAAACCCCGTTAATTTTGTCTGAACCAGCCCGGGGCAGGCCACGTTCACTGCAGCACCTGTCCCATTAAGGATGCGCACATCGTTGAGCGCAAGCATGTTCAAAGCCGCTTTGCTCGCATCATAGGACGTGTAGTCTTGCGCATAATACATCGTCTCCTTGTTGAGAGTCTGCTCCAGAGACTCCATGCGAGAGGACACGAAGACGAGACGTGCATAGGCGGATTTGCGAAGAAGTGGGAGGCAGGCAGAAGTGAGACAAGCAGCACCACTGACATTGATGCTGAGTGTCTGGTCAAAGAGCTCGCGCATGGAAAGATCCTTGTTCATGTCGAGAAGAACACCTCTGTGTACGATACGAGGTTAGTCGAAACACTGTTTCCAAGCCGGGACATTTCCTTCTTACGCATTGTTCACGAGCACATCCAAATGGCCAAAGCTGTCCTCGGTGTACTTGACAGCTCCTGCGATGGACTCGTCTGAAAGCAAGTCCAACTGCACAGAGGAAGCAGCATATCCAGAGGCAGTGAGACTGGCAGCGGCTTCGGATCCTGCGGCTGCGCTGCGAGAGCCGATGACGACATGGTAGCCATGGTCTTTGGCGAGCTGAGTCGCTACAGCGAGACCGATCCCGGTGTTGGCGCCCGAAATCAGGGCGATAGTCTGAGCTGCGGAGGGCATGGTTAAAGAATGCTATATGGTAAGAAGGAGGCAGAAGTGGTGGAGTCTTTGAAGCTGGGTTGAAAGATCAGAGGAGATGTTGATAGTTGTGATGTTTATGGAAAACCTCTCCTGCTTCTTATATTCACCTGTGCATTCCCAGCTTATAAAGCATCAAAACACGACACCGGTCAGCTTGTCCAATTTTCCACAGGAGTGACCAAGCAACTACGGCCAATTTCGCCAACGCCAAGCCTTTGAGAGCATTTTGCCCGCAACAACCACAAAAACCGCAGTATGTTGATGCCACCTCTTGCTAGCAATGACTTGCCACGCGACTCCTTGCCCTCTTCTTTCTCCCGCCTTGTTGACGTCGCCACCACCATCAGCTTGCACGATCCAGTATTGCTAATAGCTTCTGATTCCCCTATACAGTCCGCGCTTCTGACCTCGTCGTGCTGGTGGTAGAAGTATCTATAGTCTTGGTCTCCGAAACGATGTGGACGCCATGTAGTACACTTTGAAGTCTGGTCATCGCTTCTTGATGCACATTGATGATGGACATTGATGTCGAGTAGGATAAGGTAAAAAAGTGACAGTGGACGGAACTTGAGTGCGTGAAGCATGCGTGTAGCGGTAGTAGCTATTCGTCTCCGTCTTCGTTCTGTCGTCGACTGGTTCCTGTCATATCTTTGAATACTTGAAGTCCGTGTGCCTGGCTTGTTATGACAGCCTACCTACATCTTGTCATAATCATCCTATCGAAGGAAGCGTATCAGTTTGCTCGGACATGTACCCTCGTCAGTCGCGTGCTCCTAGCTCTTACACAAACACACCACCACCTGCCCAAGCAGCCACCTCTTCAATCTCACAATCCCCTCTAATAACCACGCCTTTCCTTCCTTCCCTAATACCACCAAATTCGTTCACATCCCCTCGCCCAACAGTGAACAACCCGGGACAAATCTCAGCAAGCACACAAGCAAGTAGGTGTTTACATGTCGGTGGTATCACTTCATCTCTCATGCCTGAGGATATTGGAGATTGTGCGAGACCACCGAACGATAGCGATGCGAGAGATGTGTGCTGTAGATGATCCTGCCATAACGTTTTGACTCTATCATTAAGGTCATTGTACTGTTCCATGCCATCATCCAGCTCGGCTTCTGTCGGCAGCCCACCAGTTCCATTTATACTAGTACCAGAGATGGCAACACCAGCAAACGCCGCAAAAGCAAAAGCAGGACATGAACAATTCCATGCTTGTGTATGGACGTGATAGGATGTTCCTTCAATACTCGTGTTTCTTTCTGCTTCCTCGTTATAGACTACTTCCGCAACGACTTCGGTGTCATTTCGTGTTGGCTGGGTGCTGGTGTTGTTGTTGTTGTAAGGATGATATCGTGTGAAAGTACGACCGCCGCTCTCACGACTATAATCTCCACCACCTCCACGTCGCCATCGCGATCCGTCAGCCCTGTGACTAATCTCATCACGCGTATTGATCAGAGTCTGCGAGCTCAGGACGAACCAATTCGCATGTTCTTTCTTCCTCTGGGTGTCACGACCGTGACTCGTTCCAGCAGCCTCAAGTGCAGTGTCCAGTCTAAAAACACGTCCTCTGTCCAACAAATCGAGCGCGTCAAGCAGAGCATGTGGAAACAAGACGTGTAAAGTCAGGAGAAGTGATTTGGCTTTTTCTGGTAGTGTAGGAAGTGAGACAGGTTGACTTGATGACACATTTTGATATGAGGGGGTGCTGACTGAGGACAGGGTTGTGAGGAGATTAGTTATGAATGCTGTTGGGGTTGAGCTTGGGCTTGATTGTGCCATGTTTCCTTTGACGAGATGTGGAATGTGGGATGTGGGATGTGTTTAATGACTTTGTGATGATTGTTCACCAGGGCAAGCAAACCTAGTGTCTCCCCAGCGGCGATCAATCTATCTGAAGGTGATGATTAAGTATCTCAAGCATGATGTGGGCGCTGGACTTATATACATGAAGCAGTGTCCACTGCGCTATCGTGGTGGCGTGTTCATTAGTTCTACAAGAGTTGGAAAGTTCATTAGCACAACCGTAATCTATATCTGTACATCATCTGCCAGCTCCATGCGACTGCGTTGAAGCACAGAGCCAACCTCTCCATCGCTGCCTGCTTCCACCATCACACTGATATCAGCCCGCCACTCCCAAGCATTAAACCGCCAGTTCAAGTCTTCCCGCCAGAACAGGCCGTACTTTGGTGGTTGTTGAGTGGATCCTCCTGTTTGCGCTGTGATCTCGTCATCGTCGTTGTGTCTTCCTCCTTCCGAGTCCATTTCGTCCCCTACAACTTCCGCCCTTAGTGCACCAGTTGCTATTTCTTTTCCGGTGTTGCCTCCAAACACCACCCTACCTACTCTTGAATGAACAAGCGCCATACTGCACATAACACACGGTTCGTGTGTGAGGTAAACCTCCAGATTCAGACAAAGATATCCGTTCGTTGAAGGAGAGCCTGGGTTGCTTTGTAAGGAGAGATAGTGTTCTTCCAGTAGTGTCAATGGTGCATGGTGAAGTTGTGCTGCATAATTTGCTGCGATATTGTGATCGGTCTTGATTGTAGCTCTGTCCGGAGACTTGCAGACGGCTGGCGCCGGGAAAGCATGAACAGCCGGAGACTCTTTTTCACTATTAGCACTTCCGCTAGTCGCAGCAGCAATTGCCCGACGCTTCTGAGCCACGAAATCAATCGCTCTCAGCACAGCATGACCCGCCGGATTGCCTTTCCCAGAGTCTTCTTGTTCGCAACCAGCCCATCTAGCATCTCCTGCAACAGCAACAACTTTGGCTAGTCCTCCTATTCTTTCGACAACAACAGCACCAACTGGTAGTCCTCCTTTCTTCCCTTCGATTTGCATCCCAGCGTGTCTTGCTAGTGCCATGTATACATCGACGTCTCCATTATGTTCCAACTCTTCTTGTGCTTGTGCTACAAAACCCGGATTCGGGCCGTATGTTGTGTTTGGGTTGTACGTTGTTGGCCATAATGTGGTCGATTGTTCAATGGCATAAGCAGCTGTAGAAGGCGCGTATAGAGGTGCTAAGAGGGTAAGTATAGGCGGAGGAGACGGCACAGATAGCGTCGAGATGCTATAGAATGGGACATGTTTCGCAAGTAGAAGCTGTAGTGAGTCGAGCGGGATGTGGGGCGTCGGAGCAAGCACAATGTAGACTAGATGCTGAAGTGGTGTAGTTTGTGCGCTAGTATCTTCTTCGAGCTTGTCTTTCAGTTGTTGCGAAAAGTAATCATCCTTGACCACGCGTCTCAGGTGTTGTAGATTGATTCCCGTAGTATTGGGAATGCTCTTGATAGCACTACTTCCTATATCAGACTCTGCTCGCCACAACCTTCATAAAGAGAAATGCTCACTTCAAGACTCTGCCTGTTTCTTTAACAGGCACACCACAGACGTACACTTGGATTGTCTCATCGCGAGCCTCGACCTCTGCCTTGGTGCGCAAGTGTGTAAGGGAACCATTGGTTAGCTTAAGACACGGTGGTAGAGGGGTGTGGACATCGTCATGGCCTGATGGCGATGCTGTCATTTGGAAGGTTCATGGACAGGATTGTGGTGTTGAGATGTTGTCGGCCGGAGCTTCACCCGGAGAACCTCGAGTCCCAGAAGCACATTTGAGAAACAGAAAAAGGCAAGAACGATGCCCAAAGTATTTGTATTACGGAGTCTATGGTATGAAAGACTAATTACATACATATCAGGACTTCTTCCTCCGCTCCTATCTATGCTGATTCAGTGTTACCACGAAGAATATGTGTATACCAGCTTATATTACAACATCTCTTCAGGACATAAAATGTTTCTTCCTTCCATCCTAATAATTGCCGGTGGCACTAATAGGACAGTTGGGCACATTCGCCTGCCAAGCCGGCGCAATCTTTGCATAAGCAGGGAGATAGCTGTTCGTCGTAAAGCTCACGGGCAGATATTGCTGTACACTCGTACTAGTGACACTTGTGTATCCGAGCTGCTGCAAGAACATGACCACGGAGCTCGCAAAGTAGTCTAGGAAGACCAGATCGACGGTCGTAGTGTTACTGGTGATCGAGACGTTGGCTTGGAAGTAGTTGGGTTGAGCATAGTAAGGGATCTTGGTGTGAATTGTGTCGTCGCCATCGGTACCGAAGTCGTCGGTCGTCGTGTAGCCGGGGTTTGTGGTGGAGGCTGATTGACGGCGGATGACACGACCACCGGCGTCTGTGAGGGGGATTGTTAGTAAGTGCTGTCAAGAAGAATGTTCTACTAGAGACTCACAATTGCGCTTGGAAAGATGGTCGCGGGTCACTGGAGGATCGACACAAGTATCGCGGTCCAAGAGGTTGAGTGTATCAAAGCCAAAGTCACGACTTCTCAGCTCAGGTTCATCACGCTTGTATACAGAGCCGTGGTTGAGAAGGTTCATTACACCTAGTCTCAAAGTTAGTGTGTCATGATATGGAGATATTGCAAGTGTCGATGATTTACCAGAAGCATATTCAAGAGGAACATCTGGGATAAATTGGAAAGTGTCGGCAAAGGGACTAACGATGAAACTATCGTCATAGGTAAATTTTCCCTGGAAAAGGTCGAAACGAATACTACCAGTGTTGAGAACGATGAGACGAGAAACATTTTGACGAGCCGGCTGGTAGACGACAGCGGTAAGAGCCTCAGCGAGAAGGGAGAATATGTTTCCAGAGCTCAGGAATGGAGCGCAGTTCTGGCACCAACTTTGAGGAGCACAACCATAGAGAGATGTAAGGTTGAGCTTCATGCGGTCGGCGTAGATGGTGTTGGTAACATTGGTGCCTTGAGGAGTGTCGAAGTTGGAGGCCTGAGCAGGAGCAACTTGACGCTTGCTTATTTCACCACCAACAGTCTTGGTCACTGTGACAGTGTCGTGAATGTATTGAACGCTGCAATCCGGGTCGGGATGTTTCCAAGCATTGCCTGATGGGAAGCCAGCAGGAGGTCCAGTCGGATGACCAGGGAAACCAGCAGGAGGTCCTGATGGTTGACCGAACGGAAAAGGATGACTGAAAGGGAGACCAGAAGGAGGTCCGCTGGGTTGCCCCATTGTGACCGTAGCACTGCTGCTAGGCACGGATGAGGAGCCATTGCTTGTGGTGCTGATGCTAACAAGAGTACTGGTAGAGCCACTAGTAGGTGAGACAATGATTGTGCTGGCAGAGCTGCTAGAGCTAGCACGAGAAGTAGTAGAGAGGACAACACTGCTACTGCTGCTCGAGTTGGCTGGAGTATAACCACTTTGAGATCCGTTTGCGTGGAACTCGAAGGTCAATCTGTTCCAGTCAAGGTAACGACGGAAGTAATGGAAGGTGTGGTTAGTAGTGGCAGCTGTGGCAGTTGCTAGGGCACCCTGGGAAGCGGTCGCGGATAAGGTTGGCGCAGCCTACAAATCGTTAGTACGATTCTACGCGCATAGGGAGCGGGGTGAGATTCACAGTGGCTGTGGCAACGCTAATAAAGACAGCCGAATTAGCTGTGGTCGCTGTGGCGTTGACCTTGACGGCCGCTTGGCTTGGATGGGGAAGGCCAGCAGGACCTGTCTTATTGTAATGGGAAGAAAAGCCCGTCATCGAAAGCCATCCTAGAGTCTCGCAGTAGCGCCCAGACTATGGTCAATCAGTAAAGCGTTGAAGCATTAAGATTAACGGGACTTACCTCAAGACCTGTAGCCATGTCATCATATACAACGAAGTCACGGACATGAGTATGACCTCCAAAGATTTGGATTGGGATGCTGGGATGAGCTTTGCGAATGTAGTTGTAGTACGTTCCGAATGTGCTTGAACTGACAGTGGTACGAGGAGGGTTGTGGCCAAGAAGGATGAACAGGTCAACAGGCTGAGTGAAGTTGTTGATAGCCTGTTGAAACCAAGGTTGAGCGAGCGTATCATTTGCCCTGATGACACGAGAGACGTTGGAATTGCCAGTGAAGTCGAAGAGGAAACCCATCGCCATGACGTTCAAACCCATACGTGTCTTGAAGTAGCGGTATTGATGTCCCATGTACGTCCAGTCACCCGTAACACGATCGCGAATCTGGACGTTGGAGGTCAAGTAGCGGTCACCGTATACCTTTGAGAACTGGTTGAAAGTTTCATATGCAATATCTGTAACATAGAGTTCGTGGTTCTGGAGTTTGATCAGCACGAACCAACAAGCGAATTCATATGACTTACGCCAATAGTGAGGAGATCGTAGTTTAGGTTCTCGAAGATAGCATTCGAGATGTTACCATTAGGCATGGTAGCATCAGATAAGCCAGCTCCATCGTGCAAGTCACCAGTATCAACGAGAAGAAGATCGACGTCGTTATTGATGGCGGTTTGGTTTATGTGCTTCACAAATGACACAAAGTCACCCCAGTCAGCTCCGTAGTTCTGTTCCTTGATGTGGCCTTCAAGCCAGCCATGAGTACTATCGATGTTAGTGACGCTGATGCTGTAGATGATCTTCTCCTCCTCACTCGGTAGTGTGCAAGACATTAAGCTGGCCCCTGGACTTCATGTTAGCATATTCAAGAATGGCTATCCTTCAGGCTTTTCCGTACCATGACAGAGGACCCTTAGGCCCCATGGGAGCACCAAGGGCATCAGGCTGCATCCTTGGTACTAGTCTAGTAAGGACGACATCCTCACCACGAGCCTCGCAAGCTTCACAAGCATAGGCAGAGAGCACGAAGCCCGCAAGGGGCAGGAGATACTTGGCAAGCATTATGGCAAGTATTTTTCCAGATGCACGGCAGGCTCACTGGTGCGTAAACTTCACAAAGATCCTGTCTTCGCCAAAGCAAGCCTGTAAGTGCCAGGGAGACAAGGAAGCTTATGTAGCTTGGCCATCACTTGTCTGGACACGGGAGATGTCGGGATCTCTTGGTGAAGGATCCTCAAGCACACGTGCAGGCGTGATAAGACAGCGAGCTTTGGTTGGCCTGAAACAACCAAGCTAGCAGATTTTAGCTATATGCACGATGATCGAAGAGGTTGAGATCAAAGAGTCTTGGCTGGACCGTTTGGGGAAGGTGCCGAGCAGGCGCACCCACGTGTGCCAGATGCATCTTGGATAGCGCAGATTCATCTTGCACGGGAGAGAGTTTTAGTTCAAGAGCATTCGAGAAGGATAGAGTACTCTAGAGAAACGTCCATAATTGTCATGAGGCTCATAATATTTGTGAACAATATGGATTCGCCAAAGATAGCGCTGAAGAAGGGTAAAAAGTCGCCCGCGACAAGTCGTAAAGAATAGAATCAAAAGGCTACCAGAGCCTCCGAACGTGAATCTCCAAAATACCACCTAAAAAACACATATTTTGCTCTCCTTCTTTCCTTCAAGCAAGGTCAACAACGCTCGACACCAAGTTGGTCACACTCTTGAGAGTCGCATAGTCCGTGGCGGACAACGAGCTGGCAAAGTTGAAGGTGCTCGGCAGAACAGAAATCTGCAAGACGCCACCATCAAGAATAATGGCAGCCTTGATCGTTCCACTGGTAGGCCTAACAAAGTAATCAGAGTCACCACCAGCCTGAACACCGTGAATGGAACTGGTCATGTAGTTGGATGCGCTGGTTGTCAGAACCTCGAAGAGATCAATCTCACCACAACCATTCGTGTTGCCCCAGCAAGTGCAAGAACCGTACTGTTGCGTGCGTGGAATCAGAGCGTTGAGGAGCCAGATGGCAGGGACGTTTGCAGTGTTGGTGGGCATGCCAAATTCAATCAAGAAGATCTTGCGAGCGCCGCCAAAGCCGTGGTGTGCAACGGAGCCGGGACGGTAGTAACCACAATCCGTGTTCTCGGCACCACACTTCTGTCCCTGGAAGAGGATGACCTCGCCACTGACCGTGGTGTCTTGAAGTACCTGAGGAGAAGAGGCAGCAGCCGTGCCATCAGCGGATGCATACGAAAGTGAGCTACCGAAGTTGGTGCTCCAAACACCAGAAACTGTGCCTCCACCCATGTTGTTCAGAAATGCGACATTGTTGGCTGTGCCGGCAGTGGAGCTGTAATAAGATTGCTGAGTCCATGCGTTTCCTGTAGCAGCAGGAGCTGCAGAGGTGGACAAGGTCGACGAGGTCTTGATGCTTGTGGAAGTAGGAGTTGTTGACGTTGAGCTGCTGGTCTTTATTGTTGACACCGAAAAAGTGGTGGCAGTGCTGGATTGTGTGCTAGTAGAAGATTTGACTGTGCTGGACTGTACAGGTGTAGATGAAGTCTTGACTGTGCTTGACTGTGCAGGTGTAGATGAAGTCTTGATTGTGCTTGTTTGCGCAGACGTAGACGACGATGACGATCCTGACAGAAGGCGAGCACCCCATACACCGGTGTTGTATGACGGTGATAGAATGCTTCCTTTGTAGTAGCACGCCCCGCCACCATTAGAAACATAACTGACATCAACGCAACCACTGTATGCAGCACAACCCTGGATACAGGTCGCGAAGTTGGAAGTGTAGACCATGTTGATGTTTCCAGCACGGTCAAGTCCACATTCAATCGAGAAGGAGTCGCCATTGACGGTGTATGTCGTCCCATTCGATGCCGGGCAGGAAATTGTGTTAGCGTTGGTCGAAGCTGCGGCAGTAGGAGAAGCAGCGAGCTTTGCGAAGATGTTTGAAGGTGGACCATAGGCAAAGTCTCTGGCGTGCACGTTCTTGTGCTGATGATGGCTGTGCTCCTCGCGCTTGACCTTTGATGATGAAGCTGAAGGTGTGTAGAAGGCAAACTGCTTCAATTGAATGGGACCACGGAGGTGCAATGACAACTCTTCATCGAACGGAGCATTGCTGCCAGAATAGCTATATGACGAGAAGTTGCACACTCCAGTGTTGTCGTCCATGAAAGACACACGGTTGTATGAGCCTGATTGGCCAAAGTTGTTGTACTAACGTAGTCTTTTAGCAATGTATCCTCATGGTACTTGTGGATGACGAGATAATGCATACCACGACGGCAGTAACTGGATTACAGTAGTAGTTTCCACCGATCTCTGTACACACAGACTGTGCTAGGCCAACGAGGGCTGCTGCTGCAGCGAAACTGGTGATGCTTGGCATGATGCTAGAAGTGGCTTTGTGGAGAATCCTTGGGTGAATATAGATCTATTGTTATGAAAAGTGATGAATATTGAAGGAAAGAACTTTTGAAAGAGTGTATAGAAGTAGCCAAAAAGAGAGTGATTTGGACTTCCTGTGTGATGAGAGAGAACGTCAAGACCTTTGAGAACGAAAAAAAAAAGGAAAAGCAGTACGCAACCCTCAAGTACTCACCCTCTTCACCAAAAGTCCCACCAAGGAAAAAACGGAATAAAGCAGACTCCAGGAGCTAAGGGACTAGCGCATTCGCATCCACATCGATTATGCAGGTTCGGGTCTCCCTTCCCACCCCAAAGCTGAAACATGCCACCGAGCTGAGTCCATAACGAATAGGAGGCCTTGAAAGGCACAAGCATGAGGGGCACAAGGGGAAGGAGTTGAAAGTCTCACACGTGTAGACCGGCACAACGGGGTTATGGGATAGCCGCAACGGTTCGCCCAGCAGCACCGGCCGAAAGCATGATCCAGATCAGGTACTAAAGTTGACTAAGAGTACTTAAGTCACAAACTAAATCATCCCGTCACGCTGGGTATTGTGTTTCATTGGTGCTGGGTGATCGGCTTTGGATAACAGTGGGGACGAGGAAGAAAAAAAGATTCATGGACATTTTTGTAAAGCTGAAACGAAAGGTACCGAGGCGCGAGCCGCCGCGTGGCCTTCTAGCTTTGCTTGTTGTCTCTTTGTCCTGAGCATCTGCAACTGCTCTATAAATCGCACTGAAGCAAGCAAGCAGGACGACGGTAACACAAGGACGAACAAGAAGAAGGGAAGGAAAGATCTGTGGCAGACAGTCAGTTCTAGAAAAGCTTAATCATCTTCAGGGTTAGGTCTTGCGCTTAATTCAACCTCAACTGCAACTTGCCTTGAGATTCATTTTCACGCAAGACCTGGAAGGATTGTTACTGGAATCGTCGAATATAAAAGCGTTCGCCTCGTTATCTAGCGGTGTCTGCGGGCGAGAAGTCTGTACGAGAAAGGTGCACTCTTTCTCCTCTCAAGCAGAAGTATTTCCGCAGGGTAACTTGAGAGATATAACTTCGATTTCTCTACCTAACCTTGGAAGGAAGAAGTACACGCTGCTCGCTTTTCTGAACCACAAGAATGTGACTATATTCTAATGAGAACTATTATTGTGATGTCGGACGCTATTGAGCTCGAGGAGATGCTACCGGAAGAGATTTCCCTTCCTGGTACTGTGCCCGAGCCACGGCACGAAGACTTTGAGCCATTAAGCAGAAATAATGCTTGGATGCTATATGCATCTCACGCCTCTTCGACTTGGAACGCTAGAAGCTACGAATTCGCTGCAGTGCGTGAAAAGACTGCCGTAACGTGTGATCTGGCTGATATAGTACCATTAACAGATCATTTATACTGCCCAAGCTTTTCCAGGAACACTTTTCTACAGCTCACTGAGGTATGATTGCTAGCACGAAACAAAACCAGAGCTGTGTGGCCAAAGACTGATGTCAATGCAGAGGACTCGTTACCACATTATGCACTCTTTTATTCTCTTCGGCTATCGGCTCCTTTATCGACCAGCTGCCTTCGCGCCGAAGGGGGCTCAACATGACCATAATCGTCAACCGCACTACCGTCTTGATTTGTTGCATACTATGGATGACGCTCGTCAATGTAGGCGATGATACGGATTTTACGACACAGTTCATTTTTCATACAAGCTCTACAATGCAGAGACACCTTGTCTTTGCCGCTCTCGTTCTAATTGGTATCGTGGAACGTCTCAGTGGTATCGCTAACACATTAACTATGGAACGCGATTGGGTCCCTGCTCTTGCAGAACCTGCAAACAGGCGTGATGCATATACGTTGACAAAACTTAATGCAACAATGAGGCGGTTAGACCTGATATGCAAGCTGTTTGCGCCACTAGCCATTTCAGCTATCATTGAGGCATTCTCGAGTCCTATTTCCGTGCTACTCCTCGCTGTTGGCAGTATCCTCGGTATTGTTATTGAGCCACAACTAGCACTTCGCGTATGGTCGCGTAGTAAGAAACTACAAGCACGAAGAGTGGTACAGCCTACGGTAACTTCAAAGCATGCGGCATCATGGTGGAGGCTACACAACCATCTTTGGCGATTCCTCTGTGCTCAAAAACGACAAGCTGAAGCATATTTCTCCACGACCGTCTGGCTCCCGTCATTGTCTCTCACCCTCCTCCATTTCTCCGCCCTGTCTTATGCCGCGACCTTCGTCACCTGGCTACTTGGCAGTGGTTTCTCGCTCCTTGCCATCACTATCGCTAGGACTATCGGCAGCTGTGTCGAAGTGTCCAGCACGTTTGTTGCGCCTTTCGGAATTGACAGGCTTGCACAAACAAAGGAGAAAGAGACCGTAAGCAGGAACGAAACTGATTGGCAAAGTATACAGGGTCTTCTGAATAGCGATGTTACTAGCGAGCAAGAACACATCACCGGTCTGGCAAGGAGTGGACTTTGGAGCGTCTTCTTACAGCTTAGTTGTTTGGTTTGTTCAGCACAAGTCAAATTTCCCCGTTTGTTCTGATCATTACGCAGGTTCCTGTAGTCTTTGCCATTTTCAGCATCAGCTATCCACCACCACCGGCCACAGATACAGATGATACCACACTCATTCTCCTCCTCCGCTCCCTTCCAGGACCTTCTCTTGCAATAGCAATCGTTCTTTTCACATTTCTGAGCATATCAAGACTTGGACTATGGAGTTTCGACCTCTGTGTACAGGAACTCGATCAGGTTCTTGTGCCAGCCGGTCAACAAGCAGCGTTTGCAGGCACAGAAACAGCTTTTGCATCACTCTTCGAGCTTGGACAGTGGGTACTCGTGGCTATATTAAGCTCACCAGATCAGTTCGTATGGGTTGCTGTGTTGAGTCTTGCAGCTGTTGCGCTAAGTGCTGCCATGTTTGCAGGATGGCATTTACGCCTTCGTGGACATCTTGTGCATTGGGACAGGATGGGTGGACTGTGTAGTGGCTGGGGTAAGAAGTAATCGTACTAATAAAACAGGCATTCAATATCCAAAGACTATCGCCTTATCAATTTGAGCTGTTTCGAACTCGGCAATCTTCCACAGTTGATGACCACTCATCGCTGGAGATGTTGGGACTAGACTTTTAACAAATAGCCACCTTTTGAACAGGCGATACTCATATACCTACGACATTAGTCAGGATTATTTGATCTCAAAGGTTGTAGACGTAATTGG
>Ga0160429_1000217_pt1 | contig 68358 bp, 68 predicted proteins | sample SolpanmetagenomR_FD_108199 | JGI IMG/M metagenome (GOLD analysis project Ga0160429, IMG submission 108199) | Solar panel surface microbial communities from Lawrence Berkeley National Laboratory, California, USA - R | ecosystem: Engineered > Built environment > Solar panel > Unclassified ... | reverse complement strand
GTTCGGAGGTGTGGATGCGGGAGGGGAGGTTGGGGGTTTGCATTGCTGCTGGGATGCGTATGTCGATCTAGTTCGAGGAGGAGAGATGTTAGCCTTTGAGATTGCTCACTGTGGTTGTGGTGTTGGTGGTGGCTTGTCGAATTGACTGTCGGAGAAGCAATTGTTGCTGCTGCTGCCTCGTGGTTGGATGGACATCAAACTCACCATATTAATCCCCTCCAACGTAACCATCTCCGTCTCCTTATCCACAGCCTTGACGACTCCAATCTTCCCCTTCACCCCCTCCCTCCCCTCCACAACAACACACCGATCACCCTCTTTGATGAACCAATTCTCAACCCTATACTTCTCCGGCACCTTCGGCGGATTCAGCCTCCTCGCACTAAACGTCCCAAAGAACTCATCTCTCGCCGTCCCACTCGCTCCAGTCCCCGGTCCCGCACCACTACTCGCACCTCCAGCAACACCATCTCCAGCTACAGTAGCATAAGCAGCAGCAGCACGCCATGGCGCTATGGGACCTAGTTCCCAGTCTTCTCGTCGTGCTTTTCGTGCGTTGCGGATGGATTGTGTGGTTTCTTTACAGATGAGAGAGTTTTGCATACGGTATTGGACGCGGTCGCGCACGAGCTTTTTGTGGTCGAGGATGCGGGCTTTGCGTTTTGCTTGGGATTTCACTAGCGCCGTGCGCCGTAGTACTGCTTCCATTGTTGTGATGTAATGTGTGTGTCGGTATAGGTGTTTTGATAGTTTGAGGTTTCATGGACTTTTAATTTGGTGATGCAAAATTGCCGTTTTGGGATGAGTACAAAAAGGGGATCGGTTTTGGTGCTATATAAGACCGCCTTTGACTATCAATACAGCTGCACCCATACATGCTATAGGCACCAGTCCTACCGTGAAGGGGTTTACCCACCTAGTGGCTTCCGGCAGGGCAGCCTGCTCCATTGCCATATCGTCGAACGAGCCCCATACTGGATTCGACCTTCCTGCACCAGCATTCTTCTGTCCACTCCCATGCATACCGGTCGGCGTGTCTGCCATGTCCAATGTCTCCTCAAACAACGCCTCCAGTCCCGTGGTCTTCTGCAAATCAGCTTGTGGCCAGAATTTTGGATTGGCAATTTCCATTTCTCGTCTCTTCTTGCCAACTTTTCTTGTTCGTCCACCTTCGTCCTCAGTGGCTGTATCTTCGTCTGTTGTAAAGTCGTTGTGTCTTTGCTGCCTCGATGGTGTTCCTGTTGACCTCGAGCCGAAGCCGGAAAAGCCGGCGGAGAAGTTCTCCTTCTGCGTTTCTGATACTTTTCGTAAGGCACCTGGTTGTAACGCGGCTGGCTTTCGCAGTCGATGTGCGGGCGCTTGTGGTGCTGCAGGTAGTGCCCCGTGGAAAGGTGACAGACCCGTCGGTGCGCTGAATACTGTAGGTGCTGAACGTGTCATCACAGGGTTGAATGATGATGCTTGGGGTCTTGATGAGGGTGTCCAGTCCATGGCTTCACCATCGGAGTATCCGTCTTCCGAAGGCGGTGTTGGGGGTTTGTAAGGCGCTTGCCGGGCTTGTGCGTAGATGTTGTTCGTTGAGGCCGCGAGCTTATTTATAGGAAAGGGTTGGTGTAGCTCGACTCTGCGTAGTGGATGTGAAGAGTCCAGCGATGTGTTGTTACTAGTTCTTTCGGCAACATCCGGTAGAAGCGATGATTCGTCTATGGTAAAGCTGACCTTAGGTGAAAAATCCAGCTTGATAGTATTCAAGGACATGGCTGTGGTCTAGATCGTGTTAGCAGCATATTCAAGGAGGGGGTTCACTACGCTTACCAAAACCATGAGCATGATCACAAAGAGATGGCCTGCTTTGAGCATATCACCCGTCAAGTGTGGTGCATCTGGTCGCAAGAAGTACCAGCCCATTGTCCTTATTGCCAACGCGACGAATTGCAGAATATAATACTCCTTGATGCCAGTAGGCGAAGCACCAGATCGTGTATAGAGTGACCGGAGATGTCTATTCCACCATATAGTCATCAACGATAATAGCAAAACATATGGCATCCAGCTCGTAGCAGGTGCAACACAAGCCTTGTGCAGTTTCCTCGAGTTGATAGCTTGGTAGACACACTCCTCCAGCGTCGGCGCCCCCGCATATAGTGACTCTTGATACTCATCCAAGCTCCACTGTTGCGGCACACTCATCGCAGCCATAGCATGCCAGCACGCTTGCAGCACCATACTGAGCACCCATCCCAGCCCCGCAAGACGAAACAATACCCCATAAGCAATACCCAATGAAGTCCGATGACCTGATCCATGTCTCGTTCTATCCATCATCCTCCGCAGGTGATCTGCTTTCGCAGCATAAGACGTCTTCATGATCTGCTGTTTCACTTTGGGCTTGCACTCTGAGCATACTTGTGGATATCGCTGTTCCAGCTTTTCTCGATATTCGTCATATGATTTGAGGTAGGTGTCATACTGAGGGTCGTCTTCGGGCGGTAGGTATGCTGCTAGGTTTTCCTTGACGAGATGCTGATTCTTGAGACATGTCTGGCAGAAGATGCTGTCGATATCTGGGAGTGGAGGTGGTGAGGCTGGTCGGTCGGGGATATGCGCGAAGCGAAAAGACGAGGTTGTGCTTGAGATGGTGGAAGCGGGAGGATCTGTTATCTGCCCATCCTATGTGAAGAATATGTCAGTTGCATGCAACATGCTCAGTATACAGAAAGCGCTTACTTCGTCCAGGTAATTGACAGCTTCACAGTTTGTACATTGAAACTGTTGAGCTCTGCCCTCGGACTTGTGAGAAGTCTTCTGACCGCAGTAGAAGCAAGAGAGATTGCGTCGTCGCAAAGCAAAAGGCATTGTTGTGATATATGCAGCATAGAGTTGACAATGCTGAACTTATATTTACCGCCGGCGCTGGCTCCGCAAGTGACCCCTGAAGATCTGTTTTGTTTCAGATGAAACCTCGCACGTTTCAGATTCAGACAAGCGCAAGTCTCATCCACCATGGAACAACAGTAGCAGGCTGAGACTCCAATCCCGTCGTCTCACGCCTAGAAGCAGCCTCATCGGAGCAATGCCGTCACCAATGATCGTGCTTGTCAGCATTATTGCTTTCTTCCTGGCCTGGACCCCACTCATTGTCCTCCGTATCCTCAGCCTACGCCCCGACCAAGCTACACCACAGCCTCGCAATGCGGGCAAACCCACTCGCCTCTTGGTCATCCTCGGCTCCGGCGGCCACACTGCAGAAATGTTCTCCCTTCTGCACAACCTCGACACACTAAAATACACCCATCGCTCCTACGTTCTGTCGTCCGGCGACGCATTCAGCGCCACGAAAGCACAAGAGTTCGAACGTGGACTATACGACATCGCGAGAGCAACAGCTCATAAGGCCAGTAAAGAGCAGCGAAAAGCAGGTCCAGACGAAATGTCAACTGTGAGAACAAAAGAGGAATACTATGGTAGTTACGACATTGAGATTGTACCACGGGCGAGAAAGATATATCAAAGCATGTGGACGACACCATTCACCTCGTTATCTTGTCTACTATCGTGCTTTCGTATCTTGATGTCGACGTCAAGCAGCTCGGAAGTGAAGCTGGGTTATCCAGATTTGATCATCTCGAATGGTCCTGGAACAGGAGTCATTGTGATATTCGCGTCGTTACTGTTGCGGTTCATGTACTTGCCGGGAACGAGTGGGAAAATGAGGACGATATACGTGGAGAGTTGGGCGAGAGTCAGAAGATTGAGTTTGAGTGGGAAAATACTGCTTAGAGTGACGAATCGCTTTCTGGTTCAATGGGAGCGACTAGCGAAGGAGCTGGGGCCGAAGGCAGAGTATATCGGTGTGCTAGTATCAAAATGAATGATTATAATGCAGGTATACTACTCCAGATGTCTTTCGAATCATCTTCGGTCGACAGAAAGACGAAATGCTGTCTTATAGATGAAATATTCGTGGGGTATCGTACAATAAACGCCGTCTCTGCGTATACAATGAGTGTCTACCAAAATGGATGCGGAGAGACCGCAAGTCGATCAGTATCAGATCTAAATTCCTCCCCTGTCCCGAGTCTAAGTTGCTTCGCCAAGTCGCAAAGCTAGAAGTGCTCTGACGTCCGTCGTATGCTGTAGACCTTCGAGCAAAGGTATAAGATGTAATAAATTGTTGTCTTCAGGGTCATTGATCCAACCTTCTATCGGTATTGCATTATCCTCGTGGAAAATGTAGCTGACAGGACTGTTATCCAAGATCATCACCCTACTCAGATCAGGCTCCACCACACTCAGATCTTTCACGTAAGCACCAGCACGATAGGTGCAATGTTGGCGGTAATATCGGCCTGAAAAGTACTTCCGTTCTTGTTCGAGAATATCAATGACAGGATCTGCATACTCCTGCACGGATGCTGTGAAAATGATGAGGTTGTACCATTTGCTGACCTGATTCTCGCGTTAATCTCGAGGCTCTATGCATAACAGTCATGGCACTCACCTTTCGCAAGAACTCGTCACAATAAGGCCGCTTCAACACCCAGTAGAGAATGGGCACTTGAGGCCCTATCACTACACCATTGGCACCAACAGAGTTCTTGAGCTTGACCTCCACCATCTGACCTGTACCCATTCTGCCTCCCTTTGCCATACTGTGTATCAACGTCTCATCCAGGTCCAGTATCAGCGTCTTATGTAGAGGATTGAATAACGGCCCATGCGATGCGACATAAGATGGACGTCTTTGCGGGACAAGTGGTCGTGGAGGTGCTGGCGTCCGTGGATATCTTGTCATCCTTGACGTAGAGGTGGGACTAGATGGCGATTTGAGCGAGTCCAGTATTGACGGGGACTCCCCCGAATCCGACTTCAAAGGTTTCGGAGGCCCTCGCCTCGTCACGCGCTGGCGTGGTCCCTCTTGGCTTGCGGCAATCTTGATACGGGTTGATCTTCGCGGTGTCACCTCTTCACTAGCTCCGGCTTGCGTATTCGACTTGTCGATGTTCTTCTCTTTGTCAGGCTCATTCGAACTGCTTGAAAGGCCGCGTGATGACAGAACTGATCCTCCGAGATCCATGTCTCTGCTCAGCTCATCTTCATCGCTTATTGTTGACAGATTCGACCCGGCAGAGTCTCTCCTCGTCGATGATCCGGAGGCATACGACTTCTCGTCACTTTCTTGCGACCTGAGCTTGTTGGCCTCCCTCTCTTCAACCTGCGTCGGAGCTTTCCCTTCTGCCGGCCATGGAGATGACTTCTCCGTGTCGTTGTACAGTCCGGAGAGAACGTATCGAGGTCCCGACAATATGGCTGACAATACCATGTTCAGATACTCGACTAAGGTGTCCGCTAGTCGCTTCAGTATGTGGTCTTTGTTCCTGCTCTTCAGATTGGGATATGTTCCTGATTGTGCTGGAGCAAGGAGAGGCGCAGTCTCCATTTGCGAAACTACTCTATCGAAGAGGTGGGGCGCTTTGCAGGTAGAGCATACGTGGTGAGTGTGGTTCGCGTGGGTGGGTGCTTTGATATCGCGAGAGGAAGATGGTCAGGCTGCGTACAGCAGTATACACGGTCTTGCCGGGTTCCCTCAAGGGGAAGTGAGAGCGTGTGCGCAGATGATTGTACGTATAACGAATGATACAGTAAGCTAATGAATGCAAGGTCGCCTTTCCTAAGACGGGAATAAAGGTCTAGGCCCGAATGAAGGAGTGGAGGCCGCAGAGGCTGCTTGCGTTTGAAGGGCGACCAGAGGCAAAGAAGAAGAAGAGTAAGGAGCACTAGGTAGGATATGCAGAAACTAGAAGAGGAGAGATGTTGATCTGTTTCCAGCTCGGCGAATGCCTACCTGGTATAATGTGGGGAAGATGGAGAGCAACAAGGCTGAGGAGTCATCAGCGAGGAGCCCCTTTTTGGGAGAGCAAAGTGTTTGAATTTGATATAGGACAAGCCAGAAAAGTATTGGAAAGTATAGTAGTGCCAACATAAAAGCCAAGGCTGCAAGTAACTCTGAAGACCGCGCAACATGCCTGCTCAAGTCATGGCGGCCGCGCCTAATTTGTCCTCATACCTCAAGTCACTTAAACGACATACTGCAGATACTGCAGCCGAACAGCTTGCTTCGTGAGATATTTGGAAAGTCTTGCCATGTATCCATACTAATAGATCGCAGCCTGCTCAAGAGGCATCAAATCGCGGGCTCACGCCCATGCGCGATAGCCACAACCCATCTGTTTTTGAAGGTGGTTGTGGAGAGCAAACTCAAAAAGATCGATGATTTGATAGAACGCATTCGTGCCCTTGCTCGACGTCTCATTCATGCTCAACCGCGAGAACTGGTTGTAGCGAATATTGCTCGACGAGTGCTCGGTCTCATCCGAGAAGTGATTGAACCTGCGATAAAGGTCGACTCTGGAGCACCAACCCCGATGGCTATGACTCCGATGATCTCACTACTACCTGCAGCAGAACCACGCTTTCCTATCCATCGTATAGGTGAAAGTTCAGATGACAATACAGGCACATCGGTGGGCCCCTTGTCAATGAGGGAAATCAAGGAAGATGTACTCAATGGTTTGCGGGAGCTGTTGGATGAGATTGACCAAGCAGACGAGCAAATTGCGGCTTATGCGCTTGAGCATATCGCGCCTCAAGAGGTCATTATGACTTACACAGCATCCCTGACAGCACAAAAATTCCTTCTGAGCGCAGCAAAGAGACGCAAGTTCACTGTCATTCATGTCGAAGGCTATCCAAATCTGCATGAAGACACATATGAAGCTATTGTTAGAGGAAGGAACAAAACAGACGAGGAGAGTTTGGACACAGACGACAGATTGAAGCCTTTGACTGCTGCTGGTGTCAATGTCATCGTCGTCCCAGATTCGGCTGTATTTGCTTTGATGCCCAGAGTCAGCAAAGTCATCCTACCTGCGCATGCTGTAGTCTCAAATGGGGGTTTCACTGCTCTTGCCGGCAGTCGTGTCATTGCTCAAGCTGCAAAAGCTCATAGAGTACCAGTCTTCGTACTTGGTGCGGTGTTCAAGCTCAGCCCTATAACTCCGTTCGATGTCGAATCTTTGACCGAAAGGGGCGACGCAGGAAAGGTGAACGACTACAGAGACGGCGGCGTGGTGGAGTACGTCGAGGCAGTCAATCCGACATTGGACTACGTACCGCCTGAGTTGACTTCACTCTTCATCTCAAACATGTAAGTTGACGTTATTCTTAATTGTTACTCGACATCATGCTAACAAGCCTGCAGAGGAGCCCACGCACCAGCCTTCATGTACAAGATTGTCGACGACCACTATTACGAAGAAGACACTGATCTCTGATTGTCAATCGTGTCACGAATGTTGTCTAATTTACAATCAACTTGTTTGTCTTAGGTTGGCGTAGCAATAGTGGAAATCGAGAAAAGCAATCCTCATGGATTAGCAGCACGAATCCTAACGACCACATCACGAGGATACCGAGTAAGAGATAAAGCATGCTCTTGACTGTAGCTTCCTGCCCAGGTTGAAAGTCAAGTTTGACGCCACTGTACCAATTCGGTACTTTGTTCGTGACAGAGGTGCTTAGTTAGACCAGGCTGGTTTGATAATCCAATAAGAAGAAGGGTAGCAAACCCCCCGTTCTGGTCATAACTGCTCATATAAGTAGGGGCAATTTCCGCTCTGACAATTCTTCAATCTGAAACAACCACCACCACACCTGCTTTGACTCATCTCAACTCCTCACTACTATCCCTCATCTCTGTATTCAACACCCCCAAATCACAGCAGAGACCACCATTCCATCGCATCGCGACACTCTCACATCAAACACTCTTCTCACGCCAGCATCCTTTCTTCTCCCTACATTTTGCCACGAACCAAAAATTTCTGCACACAAAATGTACAATTATCCAGATGACGAGAACGTCGAAATGGAGCTTGACGACGACAGTCCTTCAGCCCAAGCTCAACCTGTGTCCTCTACTGATCCACAACATCATAATACTGGCCAGACTGGACCGCGCTACATGTTTGAAGTGTCATCAGATCCCAGGCAAAATGATGATAGAAGTGGTCGCAAGACAAAAGCAGATCCAGCAATATTCGTTCTTATCGACAGCTCAGTCGTCGACACACTACCACTCCTCTATCATGACCAAGCTGCTCCGATCAACCTCATGCTTTCAGGAAGGTTCGAGATTACGGAAAATAGATATCATTTCAAGCTCGAAGAGGCTAGTTCCGTCAGCTTTCTGATACTCAAGGACATTCTGTGCAGCGAAGAGGAAGAGCGCGAGATGACGGATGTACCTGTAGAGGAACTCTACTATTTCGCGTTGTTTACAACCAAGTACAATATCAACCACCAAAGCGAAGCGTTCCGCAACTGGCTCACCGCATGGTACATCAAGAACATCGACCTAGCAGACAACGCTTCAAAGCTGCCAAATCTGCTCTTCCCCTGCATGTTCTACAACCATCCGCAAGCATTCTACGACATCTCGAAAGAAGTTGTCCTCTCCGCCAACGACCGCATTGCAAACTACAATCCTCTGCGAAACAACAGCGTCTTCCTATCTCCAACTGTCATTCGTAAGTCATCTTCTTCGTGCCTCCTTGGTTGATGCACAGCACTCCACACACCATAGTTTTCCTTCAGTGGCCAAAGCTCATCAAAGTAACTTCTTTAAGATGTTCTTCACCGCATGCGTATCGAACTCCGTCAAAGTATCTACAAGATGCTTCAGGCTCCTTTTTGCGAAAACCTCGAGCGTGGCAGCCAAGCCCACATTGTTCAGATCCATAAGTCCAGCAGAGATTATCTAGGTTTGCTGCAACACCACGGACTCTGGCCAGCGAACCTCACGGAGTTGTGGAGCGCCAACGACATTCTGGATCGTCTTCAAGAGGCGTTCTCTGATAACGGTGCACAACTCACGCCGTTATTTGCTCCTGATACGTTATACCCACATCGGATACAAGAGGCCAAGGCGGAAGTACGCAACTACAATACCAGATTGTGCATACAGTGTATGAAGAATTGGCCGACCATCAAACCTACGGGCGTTAGGGCTGGCCAGCATTGTCCAATTTCACATCGTCAGGAGACTTGGTACTGGGGCATCAGGGCGAAGGACTGGGAGAGGGCGAATCTAGTGTGGGTATGCTTCACACCTAGTCTTTCTGGTTTTCCAGCCGCTCTGAGTCCACAGATCTCTAACAAGCATGACAGGGATTCGCAAGCATTGTGCGGAGGAGGAAGGTGGGATTGAGGTTATCGGTAAGCTACATACCCCGATTCCATTCGACCTAGAGACGAAGTAGCGTAATGAAATGTTCTTGGAGATTTCGAGACGACGGAAGGATTTGTGAGGTGTGGAAGTGCTTAGGTATGCTACACACTCCATTCTCATACTCAGCACACATCATAAAAGGTTCCAAATTGCTAACAGATCTCATTAGGATATTTTCTCCGGAAGACGACAAGTATGATGATATTTTACTGTAGGTAATCTCCTCACCCAATCTCCCAAATTCCACCACCAGTCCCAATCCTCGGATTGCTGACATTTTCCAATCAGGGATGTCAACATCGAGCTGCAGCTGAGGAGCACGATTATGCTGTGGGTATTCTCCCCGCCCCATAATCATCCAGTAGAGTAGATAGTATCAGAGAAATTGCTGCAATGATAACCTTACTCAAATGTGTCAACAAGTTGTTTACCGATGGTGTCTCCGAGTTATCCCCAAGATCGAGGCTGGAATCATTTCTACCGAACCGGAATCTTCCTTCATCTGGGACTACTAGCTACTATAACCTTGCGCATACCAAGCACCTACTCAGAACAACCGCCAAACCAACAGCTTAAACTATGGACCAACAAAGTACACCGACTAAGCGTGGGTAGATTCTAAACTTAGTATCGCGCTCCGACCGTTCATCCACCGTAGCTATATAGCGAGCGTTACCTCACCACTCCTTGCATTCTCCAACGAGCTCAAATCACCACAGAACGAAGGACAAGCTACTCCACAACGCAGGAAAAGGCCCGCTACCTCAACCCTCTCAAGCTCACCTCTCAAAAAATCACGCATAACGCAAAGCGCTAACAATAGCAGCAACACTCGTGGGTAGATTCTGAACTTAGTGTCGCGCTCACCCCATCCTTTAACCGTAGCTATATGGCGAGCTTTCCATTCCCACTAATTCCAATCTTAACGAGCTCGAATCACAGTTGAAACGTCTTGGCGCAATTCAGTTGAGATCAATCATGATCAATATCAATCATCATCAGCTATCAACATTTCAGCCATCGCGAGCTATCACTGATCAGATTGTATATTGTATATTTTGACCACTATTAGCAGTAAGTCCCCGACATTGTGATTGTCAACACAAAATAATCCTCCTTCGCTCATGCGAATCTCCAAGAAATGGCCTACAATTGAGGAGCTGCAAAATGCTGTCAACAATCTGGAAATTCCAAGATCTGTGTACCGGCAGAAAGTCGATGAGAAGGAGTGCGGAAAGACCAAGTGGCAATGCGACGACAACGGTGTGAACATAGCGGACAGCCAAAACATATAGTGGGCTGGCAGACGCTGGACCAAGACTGGGCAAGAACTGCTTTATATTTTGGTCAAGGGGTCGTCAGATTTACAAAGAGATCAGAAGCCTGCTGCAGGCGTTGCGTGGTGTGACGCGCATAAGGAAGGGAATTCGGATCACTACGATAGAGGGATGAGAAAACAAATGCTCTTTCGTTCACGCGTTTAGTGCTGAATAGTCAATGCAATACTTTTCGACAAAACACAACTATCAACCTTTAAACGCTGAATACAAAAACTTTTAATGCTAAGCTGCCTTCTCACGGTGCCAAGGCGCGATAACAATATCTTTTCTCATGCTGCGTCCCTTGTTCTCCAAATCCTAGTGGTGCACCTCCGCTTTTCCTCCTGGCAAAAATGTGTCTTGTTGCGGCTGCTAATCGCTTCCTTGTAGACTTCTGTGGCAGTGGTAGAGTCGCTGATTCTCCATCTCGTCGGGTCTGACAAAGCGGTAGCAATTTAGGTGATGTTATTGAAGTATTGATGTGGTGAGATGGCAATTTTGATGATTGTGGTCGTGATGGTATTGGAGCATTCCCAGCCGTTGCGAACTGGATTCGGTCTTTTATTTGGGAAAGTAGACTCGATGGCCTACGAATGCTACTTGTACGCGAAGGGAATGGCGTGCTAGCTTGTTTGACTGCTGCTCGAGATGTGGGTGGGTTGTGCTTGTTGAGGCTTGCCAGATCCGGACTCAGCTTGTTATCTGGGATAATGATATTATTGGACCATGTGTTAACCTTTGCTATATTGGGTGTAGTTGCTGGGGTTGATGAGGTAGGTTGTGATTGTGTAGACTGATTGTGACGAGACGATGCGGGTGTGAGAGTCAAGGGCATTGATTGTATGCCTCTCCTGAAGGAGTGGGCGCAGGGTTGAGAAGTATGTGGCGAGGGTTTCGAGAGTGGAGATGTTGGAGCGTCGATGATCGACGAACAAAGAGAGCTGTGTGCCGAGTAGGATGAAGACCGTGAGGCATCATCGGGTGATTGAGTGATGTAAGATGACTGTGACGAGAAAGAGGACGATCTTGATGTTGGTGAATCGAAAAGTGAGTCAAGAGATGTTTGTGACGAGTAAGATATAGATTTTGGCGCCAGTACAGCAAGAGCTGGTCGTGTTCTAGTTGTAGTCTGTCGTGGTTTCGAAGGTGTCGAGGTCCTCTGAACCTTCGACGTGGTCAAAGTTGATGCAGCCTCCCGTTCCGCAGCAACATGGCCCTCAAAAGCAAGTGCTTCAATTGCAGCAAACTGCAGCGTCAGCGTCAGCGCCAAGTAAATAAGTGCAAGTGTCTTGTCAAGTAATTGCTTCATTTGAGCCACAGTATCCAGTGGCAGATCTGCAAACATGGGAAGGATGAACATTTCGAGGAAGTAAATGAGGTCTGGTGGTGCCGGAGAGGAGTATAGGGTGGAGCACATGGCTTCGTATGTGTAGGGGCAAGATGTCATCGCTTCCATTGCGATATTGGACGAAGATCTTGTTTATAGCAGTAAGCCGAGACCGTGAAAGAGCTGTACAAATTGCGCTAGTGCTAAGACGGTACCGAAGAGACCAGAATAAGCTAGGTGACAGGCCTTCCTTTGGAGGTTCTTGCTTGTGCGGCGGAGGCTTGGTGAGATCGAGAGGGACATAAGAAAGGAGTATGAAGGAATGCTTATGCTTGGAGGAAGATTGACTGTTGTGGAGGAAGATGTTTTACTGGTGATGAGTATGCTCTGAATGATCTTCATTCGATGTTGAGGTCACACAGTCTTCTTATACACATGGCAAGATATCACAGTTCGAAGGGTTTGTCACTCAGCTCAGTGGACTGACTCCATCCTCTGAGTATGCTACTCCGGCACATTCCAAACACAGCTACAGCTAAACGAAAGCGAAGTGCAGCTTCGGAAACGATTGACTGCGCTACAACGGCACACACGCAATTCAAGCATTCGCACGAGCTCTAAACCCCGAGTTCACGAATATTGAGAGAGGAGTCTCCCATGCGCTGCCTGAAAGAGGAATAGCGCATTGGAGGAAGAAGAAGGTTGTTGCAAACGTTGCTCGTAAATCACGATGGGCTTTTCAGCTTCAGCCTTATATCTATTTAAGGTTGGCACATGGCAACATGGGAAAGTGGTAACGAGTGGATAAATTGCAGATTGATACTTCGACCAGAGGATGGCCTCTCATAAGGTGATCAGATGCAGATAGTCTTCAAGATACGCGAAGTGAGTAGGAGGGAGACCTGATATAGGAGAGAATGCTATGCTTGGAGTTATGCTCCAGTATTATATCATTACGGATTATGTTGCTTCCTTCGCAAGACTCAGCCATCTCAGCCATACTTAGGACGTTGGAGCATCAGCCTAAGGTTAAGTTAAAGCACAATCTTCCAAAGCTTCCAAAGCTTCTTCACCTTTGCTCGCTTTAGCATAGTGCTCAGTTTGTGGCATCAAAATCGTTTTCGGTACCAGAGCTTAATTCAGCCCCAGTAAAATCTCAATCTATCAAAGTGGAGCATCAGCTCTAGCTGAGCTCGCCATGCGATGTGATGACCTTGGTACTGTAGCAACAACCTCGTTCGCTTGCTTTAGCTGCACTCAATCCGATACAAGCAGGCAATAATTCCACCGTGACAAGTTTTTTCTTCGTGAATACGTCAAAAATGGTTTGCTATTCAACAATTTTTCTCTATGCCAACCAAGAGTTCACGGCATTTATTGCCATGTTAGAACTAGTGCAGAGATATATCGTGCTTGATGCTGTGGACAGCGTGGTACACATAGTGCCAAGCCTTGACACAAGGGTGAGTCCGACACTTCTTACACAGCGCTAAGAGCGATTTCCATCCCAGTTTGCATTGGGTCAGCGACAGTCGTGGCCTGGTCGCTTTCGTCGGCCTCCTCATACTACTCCTCGTGTGTGCTGGATGTTACTTCCAGAATTGAGACAATAGCGAAGGGCGATAGGTAGCAGGAGTCGAGCTTCCAAGGTATTAACAGTTTGTCCATGAGGTGAACAGTGAAGAGCTGGCTACTCGTCTGACCATACGTGAGCTATCAAGATCAGGACCGTACAGCAGCCTGCGGATAGCAATCAGCACGCGAAGTGGTACGACCATTGTTGACAAGCTCTTCGAGGCGCTCTACAACCGGACGGAGCGTTGTCGCACTGTGCTAAGCCATAGACAATGGCAATTGCAAATGTCTCCCGGCTTCTTAGAAGAGTGTTCGTTTCTCCGTTCTCATGTTAACGTTAATCCGTCCACTCCGTTGTCGGCCTTATCTGCGCCATCTACCTTGGTCGATGTCTCTTTGTTCGTGTTGTTACCTTTATCGGCCTCGTCAGCCTCATCTCCCTTGTCTGTTGTCTCGTGGGTCTTAAGGCCTGTTGCTTTTCCAACTAGACCCTGGAGTAAGGATTTGCCCCTTGATCCGCTCTCGTTGGTGTGGCGGGAAGCAGACGGAGAAGATATTTCACCAGATCCTTCAACTCTGCGCGTCAAGTACATCACAACGTCTTGGCCTCTTCTTTGCCTGATACGTCTGACCTCACCATTGTAGGCAGCTGCAAACATATTGTAACCAGCAGATGGTGGCGATTCACTGACCACAACGACGTGGTCCTCGGTCTGAGCAGGCTCCGCAGACTCAAGAGACTCTTCTATCCCATTGATAGGCCCAGAACCAATGTCGAAGAAGAGGTGAGTTTCGGTAGGGTCTTGGGCATGTCCACGACCAGCTTCCTGAGTATGACCAATAGATGAAGAATGACGACCGTGGCCCTCGCTGACTGCAGGAGAGCTTGCACGGGATGCAGAGTCGCTCATAGGTCGTTCCTCCAAGTCGGCACTCGAGTGACTACTGAAGATGCTGTGCAACAAGCGACCAGCTGCCTTACGGTTGTCGTTCATTTCGGTTGCGCCTCTTGCCATTTGTGAGCCGGGCCCGAAAAAACTGTCCATCAGATAAGGCTTCTTTTTCGCAATCAGGAATTTGAACTTGCTAACCGCTCTCAGCACAACTAGTGTGCGTGTAAGGTTGCTCGTGATGGCTTCGTTCTTCTCTGCTTCAGTTGGTGCAGAAAGGATTTCTGGACAGTTCTCGTTCTTTGGCATCAGCGGATCTTCGCCATTCCTGGTCACCCAAGGATGTTCGCGTAGAACGTCCATAGTAATGCGCTTGCTAGGCTCTTTCTCCAGTAGCCGTGACATAAGGTCTTTAAAGTTTTTGTCCTCTTCACTTTCAAGATTGATCTTGTCCTGTGAAATTGATTGATACAGATCAACGATGTTGGTCTGTCTAAACGGCACAGTGCCATACCGAAGACAGTATAGTGTCACACCCATAGACCAGATATCGGTCGGTGCTCCCATGACATCGCCCTGTGCTCCTCCAACCAGTTCTGGTGCCATGAACGCTGGTGACCCTGCTGATTTTGCAATCTTCATCTCTTTATTCTTGTCGAACATCTCTGACACGCCAAAATCCACGATCTTGAGGGTGTCATCTTGCGTGAGGAGTAAATTGTCTGGCTTGATATCACGATGGACAATGCCTTGAGCATGCAAATACTCAATACCTAGGACAAGGTCTCGAAACCAATGGCGACAGCTCTCAGGATCGTACGGCTCTGCCTCATTCTCGAGATCGACCTTCATTATTACACCTTTTTTGCAATACTCGAGCACCATGTACAGGGAGTCCTCTTCAGGATCGTCGAGCACTTCAATCAGAGATACGAGGTTGACATGGTCTAGTTTCTTCATGACTGCAATCTCCTCCTTAATCAGATCGAAGGAGTGCTGGGTATCGGCGAGATTCTTCTTCGGTACATCGCGTTTCAGAACTGGTGGTTTTGGCAACGCTCCTCCATGCGAGCTGTTCTGACGATTGCGCCGCAACAACTCAGACATTGCTCGCTTCCGTAACCTTGATTTGGAGAATTCTTTTACAGCATATTCCTCATCATATTGATCAACAGCCAGATGTACAGCTCCGAAACTTCCCCTGCCAATCTCCTCTTTGATCATATATTGATTGATACGCCGTTGTGATGCTCCATCTTCCTCATTGTTACTGTATTCTGCTCTTGCATTGCTAGTCTCTTTCACTATACGATTCGTAGATACGCCGCGTTGGTGATGGCGCCAAGGGCTTTGACGACCTGGACTTTCTGTCGGTGATAGTGCGTTCCTGGGTGAAGAGGGCTCTGAGGGCGCCATGGATGATGGTCGAGACATGGTGAGTAAGTGGTGGCTTGCGGTCAACCCCGCAATTGCTTTTGCGCCGGCAATCTTCAGATGAACAGCATGGGTCGGGTCAAGAAATAAATCCAGGATCTAGGGCGTGAGTGTATAGATTTGTAGAGTGGAGCCAGGCCTGCTAGCAATGCTTCATAGGTAAGTGAGAATAGTGAGAGATGGACTCGAGCAAGTTGATCGACAGTAGTGTTATCTTCCCCACAAGGCAGCCTCGGAGGCATTCTCCGAAATCCTGAAACGTCTTGAAGAGAGAGAAGCATTGAACGTCAACATCCTGAAATACATCTCATCTACGCAATGACCGTCTACTCCTTCTACATCTTCGACCGCCACACCGAATGCATATACCAAAGACGCTGGGTACGACCACCCACCACTGTCGTCGCTGAGACCTCCTCCACAAAACCAGCTGCTAGCTCAATTGCGCCGACCACTGGTGGACATCAGCCAGTCAGACGATCAAGAAAGGTCAAAGAAGCAGACGATGCGAAGCTGATCTTCGGTGTCATCTTCTCGCTGCGAAATATGGTCAAACGACTAGGAGGCGAAGACGACGAGTACGTCCACAGTGAAGAAAGAAGTGACGAAAGAAGCAGCAAGCTAATTGGCATCAAGATTCATTTCGTTTCGTACTGGCGAGTACAAGCTACATTATTACGAGACACCTACAAGCATGAAGTTCGTCATGCTCACTGATGTCAAAACCACGAATCTTCGTGTTGTACTACACCAAATCTGGGCGACCTTGTATGTGGAGTACGTTGTGAAGAACCCTCTTTCTCCGATCGAGCATCCCGGAGGTGTTGGTGTCAATAATGAGCTGTTTGAGCTGGGTCTTGATAGATTTGTGGTATGTTTCGAGCAGCAACGGATGCCGTTCGAGGCGTGGATACTGACAGCTTTTCTTAGACACAGGTCTTCAATCCTCCGTCGTGATAGCCGTCTCAGAAACCAGCATCACTAGTGGCATCGTACATGCCCAGTATCTTCAGCTTGTGGAAGCTCGAACCGTATCGCCGGATTACACATCTTTGCCGTCCTCCTTGGCCAATGCTTGTTTCCAGGCACTTTCCAGCTCATCAGCCGGTTCCTCTGGGATGGGCGCCACGGTCTCGTGAGTGGACGCAGGCACGGTGGGTTTGGGCAACTCATCTGTCTCAATATGCTCATAATCAAAGTTTGAGCTATACACCACTGCCGAAAAAGCTTTCAGATCAGGAACATGCTCCATAGCAGCGAGATATTCATTTGGCTCCTTTCCAGGCGACTGTGGTAGACCAGGAATCTGTGGGAAGTCGCTGTCAGGAGTGCCAGCAAGACTGCCACCAGTTCCAATCTCATGTGCTTGGCGAGTGAAGACTGCCAGCACGGTCGCCAGCTTGGCAGTTCTTTCCTTGTTCAGGTCCATTGTAGAGGCTACAACACCTCCGGATACTTCTTGAATTTGCATCTCATTCGAAGATTCTTGTAAGACTGTAGTCTTGTAGGCTTCTGGGCCAACCTTATCGTCGACAAGGACCGAGAATGCTGCGTCCAGAACACCAGTCAGCACTTGACCAAAAGTTGGCGAATCTACAAGATCAGCGGTCTCATCTAGTAGTCTTCGCAGTATTTGGGATATCTCGTAGATATTATGAGTAGGCGGACTTGTTGGTGGTGATTGTTCAGATGAGACACCACTCTCCCGCAGTACCACTTCTTCGTCACTCGGTGATGGCAGTACGAAAGACAACCACTTTCTCTCCTTACGCTCGGTATCTGTGGCGCCTTCCATCGTCTTTCGTACTTCCAGAATGAGCTCTGATAGCTTAGCGAACGATATGCTGTCATTCGGCTTGAGTGGTCCAAATGCTTCTTTCGTGGCTTGTTCCACTTTCTGCATGATATCATTCCACCCTCGATGTAATAACCACCAACTGAATGTCAAGTACTTTCGATTCGTCTCAAAATCATTGCCACAGTCTTGATCAGGATTATCATCGTCCCGATTCTCCAGGCTTATTCTTGAAGAGTCCACTGGAATCGCTGCGAGTGAGATGACACTGGAGAGATAATTGCGACGTCCGAGCAGATTAAGCTGAATGCGAGTGAATATCGTCAGAAGTGCGAGCGTATAAACCAGCGTCAGAGCTCTTGTTATCGAGCTAATCTTGAGGTCGTTCCACAACTGCACCTTCGTCTTGCCTGCGCTGATATCTGGTCTTGTGGCATCTCGTCCTTCCACGTCAATCTGACTTGCGTGTATGAAGCTTGAACTACCCAGACTTTTACCTTCCTCGTCTATTGTGGAGGCTACTTCGCTTGGCGCGATCTCCGAGTTTGCTGTGCTACTTCTTGCTATCTTCTCTGACTTCCTTTGCTGAAGTTCTTGCAAGATGTCTTCCACGGGTAATGCTTTGAGCACGTTCTCTGTTGCTGTTGGTAGTAAGGCGAGGGTGGTGTAGGTGCAATCTTCTTGATTCTGGGAGAAGCGTCTCCGGAGACTGATGGAAATCATTAGCTAGGGGATAACGCAGGCTGAGTAGGGATAGTGCTACTTCTCTCTAGCAATCCTGTCGTCTGTCATACGTTGTCTCGTCTCGTTGATCTTGCTGAGCGTCCATTGCGCGGCGAGGTAACCAACACCAAGCAGTCCAGCACCTATTGCTAGTGGTGTACGATTGCGCTGGAGCCAGCCTCGCGATCTTTTGAACATCTTGACTAGACTTCAGCGCATCTTCTTTCGTGATTGAACAGTTGGACCAGCACGCTTCAGTGCCAAGACCGCGGTCCACGATGCGGGATGCGGCCCGACAAGATAAGATAAGGTTGATGACCTGCATGTTGTGGGTGAGTCCAGCGAGGCATCCGTATGACTTTTACCTCTGCTGAACAACCCCTGCCTCCAACCTTCTGACGTTCTGCTTACTACGTGCTCTTGCTACTATATGTGTGATTGTGATCGTTTGTCAAGCTAACACAATGGACACCAGCAAAGCCGAGTTCGTGGTTGGCATATTTGCGGATTCAGCTCACATCAAGGACATGATTAAAGGTAGTTTTGCTTATCCTGCAGCAGAAATATATGCTAATATCAAGCAGGAATCCTTCATACCATCTTCTTCCACCGCACCTTCGCCGCCGTCCGGCCCATCGATCGTGACATCCTCGATATTACCCTACCAGCAGTAGACGACGTCGATATCGAAACCCTCATAGACCAGCAAGCGATTGCTCTCGTACGGCAGATGGACAACGGCTCCTCTTACTCCGGCTACAGCAACGGCAACGGACGTGGCCAGCTCGCAGTCCAATTCTTCGAAAGACGCAAGAATGAGAAACAGCCGCGATTGTCCTCCTGGCTATACGGCAAGGTCGAGGAAGATGTATGCTGGGAACAGTGGACGATCGACGTGACACTTGCAAGGCCGCGGACAGAGACAGAAGTCGAAAAGGTCCGGGATGCCATGGAAGCAAGTCTGCAGAAGGCAGTGATGAAGATCTTGACGCACGCCAGTGAGGAGAAAGAGCACATTCCAGCTATTACGACGACTGAGACGCATCCGTTCCCGTATAAGATCGTTATCAATCCGAGAGACCAGAGTCGTGGAAGAGGCTTTGGTGTATTTTAGATGTGAGCAGTACTCAGTGACCAGTCCACTCGATGTCGTAGATGACTATTCCGCGTCTACCAACAACACGAGACAGTGTTGGTAGGACGCCATCGTCGCCGAATTCCACGTCATCAAGATTAAGATGAGCTTCTGTGCTCCACCGCTTTCTAAGACTCAGGCAGTTTGCAGTTGATGTATCATTGTCTAGGAATTGGTCAAGGAATGTGGCAGAATAGGGAGCCACAATGACTGCCTTCCTGTCGAGACCTAGAGCATGCTGTCTGTACCAATCACATATGTGGTCTTCCAGCACAGCTGATTTCAGACCCATCAGGTCTTCAGTGGTTAGGTTGTGGTTTCGATCTCCAAGGATCCAGGTTGGTGGGCTATATGTCTTCCACCAATATGCGAAATTGATATCAGGCTGAGTCCGAAGGTATGCCTGACTCTGAATGATACCACCTTGATGATATACTCCCATCAAGATGCCCAACAAGGAATTGAAGATGATCCAAGACGTAATCCAGGCACGTCTGCCACGTCGAGGAAGTTGCACCGAGGACAATATCAAGGGTACGGCAGGCAGAAGGAACCGAGCTTCTTGATGTGGGAAAACTGACAAAATCAGAGTACCGACAAGTGCTGAGATTAGGGTTGTGTTGAATATTGGTTGGACGAGAAGCAATATCGCAGGGCCAAGGAGCTGTGGAAGATTGACAGCGAAGTGCTGCCAATGAGGATGTGTGCCGTGAAGTGCTAGATTGGCGCTTTGCGAATTATAGAGGAGGCTGTTTAGTGGCGTGATCACAGGTTGACGGATGATATCGAGCAGAGCCAGGCTGTGGCCTTCGGCGTAGAAGTTGGTGTCTACTACGACTGCAATCGATGTTATAGCAGCGCCGAATGCTGCCATCAAAACTAGGACTCCAGGTCTAATGCAGAGTCAGCATGGGCAAAGCAGCATAAGGAGGGTTATATGATGAGTCCTACCTCTGTATTGCAAGTTGCAGCAAGGGCACCAACACAAAGGCGGGAAAGGTGATGCGATTGAATGTGCCAAAGATGAGCAGAGCAGCAAGAACAGCAGAAGTCTTGATAGTAGAACGATATGCCTATTCTCGAATAAGCTACATATTTCACATGCATGAAAAGGCAAGCGCACCTCGAATCTAGCTAATCTCTTGATAAAAACTATGCTCCAAAGTACTACAATGGCTTCTATCGCGTTCGAAAAGGTATGAGCTTGCCACGTCCATGTCACATAGGATGAAGCGACCAGCATCAGAGCTACACGTCGTTGCTGGCGCGACTCGACAAGTTCATGTATTGCCCAATCTTCCAAGATGAAGCTCAACAAGAACATGACGATACGCAGACCGCGAAACATTACTAGTGGATGAAAAGAATCACCAATGAAGCCAGCTGAAAGCCATCGAAGGACGATCATTGGCAGACCGTAAATAGGCCAAAGCGCAAAGGCACTCCTGATTGGAGAGGACGAGGTGAACTCCCAGCTTTCGTGAACTGGAAAGTCAAATGTGCGACCTGGGAGAGCACGTTTGAGCGCAGTTATCTGACAAGTTCACATCGAGACTTACCAGCAATCACCTCGGGACCTTGAAAGTGCTCATCTGGGTGCAAATAGCTTGGTTGTAAAGCCAGATAGAGGCGAACAAGCGCAAGCAGGAAATAGACTCGGCGATACATCTTGGTTCTCGCTGTCATGCAGAGTCACACGCCGATGATCCTCATATGTGTTCCGTTTGTGTACTTGAGAGTTCTCGCGTCAATGTCGCGTTTTTGGTACAGTGGCAGGTTGATCACCAAGAGAGATGTCTCACTTGCCCGACGGCAGAACAGTGTAGACAATGGTCAATCTGCAGTCCAGAATAGACACTCTTTACGAGCAATAAATTTGGAAAATGTATTGTTATTGATTGCTGGAAGATTAAAGCAATGTTGGTAGCGCCGAAGCTTAAGGCGTCTGCACAGAACCATGCCAAGCTTGGACTTCAAATCGGCACGTGACAAAACGGTTGCCTGGCCCGCCCGCCCTGTGACATCGTCGTTTGGTTGCGCTTCACTTTAACCCTTCACTATTACTCCCTCTCACCTTCCACGCTCGGATTTGTGACCCAATTCATATTCTCTTATAAGTAGCAGCATCCTCACCACTGGATAGTCATCCCAGAACATTCACAACTTCAACTCTTTCAGCACACTTTATTCACGCCCCAATCTAATTATCACTCAACCAATCACCCCCAATCATGTCCGCAGAACCTCAAGTCACTCTCCAGTCCAAGGACCAGGTCAACATCACTGTTGGTATGTCTTCTTCAGCCGAAATGTAGCTATGTGTTATCATGCTGATTTCCTCGCAGACCGCAAGACCGCCGAGCGCTCAGTCCTCATCAAGAACATGCTTGAGGATATGGGTGTCGAGGGTTCTCCCGACGAGGCTATCCCAATCAACAACGTAAGCAGTTTTCTCTCAGTGTCATTCGAATCTCCTGATCATCGCTAATTCATCATTCTATCATCTCAGGTCAGCGAGGTTGTCTTGAAGAAAGTCATCGAATGGTGCGAGCACCACAAGTCCGACCCCACTCCTACCGCCGACGACGACGCCGACAACCGCAAGAAGACAACCGATATCGACGAGTGGGACCAGAAGTTCATGCAGGTCGACCAGGAGATGCTGTTCGAGATCATCTTGGTAAGCTTTAAATTCTGGACAAAAGAGCTTTGAGCACCCAGACTAATATGATACCCCTAGGCTGCAAACTTCCTCGATATCAAGGCTCTTCTTGACGTTGGTTGCAAGACTGTCGCAAATATGATCAAGGGCAAGTCTCCCGAGGAGATCCGCAAGACCTTCAACATCCAGAACGATTTCACTCCTGAGGAGGAGGAGCAGATTCGCCGCGAGAACGAGTGGGCTGAGGAGTAAGTTCAATACGAAAATTATCATGCCAGCAGCACAGGAAACTAACATCATCGCAGCCGTTAAGCGAGTCTTTGCCAACTTGAGTTGAATCGAATTGTAAAGCTTAAGTTCACGTCAACGATGCATGCATTAAGGAAGGCGTTTTCAAGGATATGGACAACATCAGGACAGGTATTAAGGGTTGTCAAATGGTGAAAGAAAGGATAGGATCCTCGGACAGGATGTGTGTTACAGGACACATATGCAAATATGATAAGCTCAAAGGAGCTCTTCTTACATGTTATGAAGCCTCAAGATAGGTTTCGAAGGCTTCTAATATAGTACTATGACTGAATCAAATGATCAACTCTGAAATGATCAACTCTGAAATTGAACAACTCTTCATGTGGGTTTTATCTTTTCGTGTTGTGGTGTTATATGTTGTGCTCATTTCTGGTCTTCTCAACAACGACAACGAAGCACTTTTACCATGACATAACACTACTTACAACTCTATCCACTGTATTTGCTGCTTACGCCCAATCTGCCTCACTTCACGCTGCCACCGCAAGCATGATCACGTGACGTCATGTCTTTCGTCCAAAAAAGTGACTCAAGAAAGCAACCAATATCATATTGAGTCAACATCTGACTATTTGATGCTGTTTCTTCGACCTGCTCTGAAATCAAGACTTCTGCCGTCGTTGAAATACGCAAGACTGCCAGTGACTTTGCTACCACAACTAGCACGAAACAACTTTGTGATTGCCCAAACAAGACAACAAATAAACATGACTACTAACACAAGCTCCACCAATTCACCACTAGATACCACAAATAACTCAACAGGCATGACGACGCCAGCCTCAGAGAAGGAGATGTCGAGTCTAAGATATATTGATGTTGGTCCGCCGTCACCTTTTCCCTTATCACAAAACTCCACAACTCACTTCAATATATTGACTATTTGTATGCGAACAATAGATCGGAATTAATTTCACCGACTCGATCTACTCTGGGATATATCATGATAAGCAAGCTCATGAACCGGATCTCGATGCCGTGATTGAACGAGCACTTGCGGCTGGCGTACAAAAGTTCATGGTTACGGGAAGTGATCTGGAGGAGTCGAAGAAGGCTGTTGAGCTTGCGAGACGATATCGTGAGTTATGCATACATGATATCGAGGCTATAATATTTATGTTGCTAACTCGTAGCTTCCTCCGTTCCAGCTGGCGTCTGCTACGCCACCGTCGGTGTCCATCCTTGTAATGCAAAAGCTTTCATCGAGCACACGGCCGATGCAGACGACCTGCTCAAACAGTTACGTGAACTAGCAATAACAGCATCGCAAGAAGGGCTTTGTACAGCCTACGGTGAATTCGGCCTCGACTACGACCGTCTCTTCCTAACCCCGAAAGACACGCAACTCAAATACTTCGAAGCCCAGCTCGACCTAGCAGTCGAGTTGCAACTCCCTCTATTCCTACATTCTCGCGCCGCAGCTGACGATTTCGAGCGTCTGCTCGCCCCGAGACTTCCTCGTCTGCTTAAAGGCGGCCTCGTGCACAGTTTTACAGGCACAGTGGAGGAGATGCGGCGGCTTGTGGAGTTAGGACTCGATATTGGCGTTAATGGGTGCAGTCTCAAAACCGAGGATAATCTGGCTGTGGTTAAGGAGATACCGCTTGAGCGGTTGCAGCTGGAGACGGATGGGCCGTGGTGTGAGATTAGGGCTAGTCATGCTAGTGCCAGGTTGTTGAAGGAGGGGAATAGTGAGACGCCGCCGGAGATGCCCAAAGCGGTCAAGAAGGAGAAGTGGAGTAGAGAGTGTATGGTTAAGGGACGGAATGAGCCGTGTACTATTGGGTTGGTAGCGTGTGTTGTGGCGAGGGTGAAGGGGATTGCTGTGGAGGAGGTTGTGGAGGCTGCTTGGAGAAATTCGGTGAGGATGTTTGGGCTTGGTGAGGAGGTTGGGCAATCATGAATCTAAAATCTTGTGCATATTCGACAATGATGGAGAGTCTTGAAGTCGATGCGGAGACATTGGTAAAGCAATCATCACAAAACACAGTTACTCTCCTCGCAATGCCTAATATTATCAAGCCTAGATACGGCATAAAGAACTGACCGCTGGAGGAATGCTACTATATAGAGAGCAGCCGGCTTCGACAGTGTGAGACAAGTACATGCCACAAGCTTGCTAAGCATGGGGTACAGACTTTGGGATCTTTTCTGGATAAAGTTCTATGATGAGTCAAAAAGTCCTCCAGCACTCTTCACAAATCTCGAACCTTTGAGTTGGACATACTTTTCTCGACAAAGTTCCCAGATCAGTTTTCGTGGGACTTATGAACTTACCTACCAACTTTGTCTTGGAAAAAATCCCTCCAGCACTCTTCGCAACTTCTCAAATTTGGAGTTAGGAATTGAGAGTGTCAAATATGTTGAGCCAAGTCTTCAGGGATATGAAGTCCATCACTTCATCTCCTACCATGAAAAGTGCGTCCAGCTCTCTTCGAACCTTCGTCCAAGACTGTGTCGACCAGGACAAGCTTAATCATCTGAGCGAGCTACGAGCAACATCGGACGCAACCTGGACGTATTTTGAAGCGCAGAAGGCTGCTGTAAGCAACGGCCAGAAGCAAGAGCGTCTCAGACTCATTCCTGCTCTAGAGAAATACTACAAAGCGAAGGCTGCGGAGGTCAGATTTTGTCATCAACTGGTGAAGCAGGTGCTGAATGAAAATCAATTCAACTCGACGATTCAAACGACCTTGCAGGAAGCGAGTGACGAGCTGCAGGCTGCGAAGTATACTCCTCTCGGTTTTCTCAAATCCCTTCGAGAGCGCCGCGACATCTTTCAAGAGTCAGCCCTGTCGATGGAGCCGTCCGACGTTGACCTTTTTCTCCGTTCTGCACTGGCGAGGTACGGTCGTAAATTCAGAAAAAAGTCTGGTCATACTATGAGAGCCGAAGCTATTGCCTGGCTCGGATTTGGTGAACAATTCGACCCGTATAAGCCAAGAGATAGTAGACAGAAGGTGCAAAACTTTGCATTTTGCTGGTGCCCGGTCAATTGGAAGTACGTCCCTAATACGCTAATTGCAAGTGCATACCGTGTCCCTGCTGCTCTCAGCGCAGAACAATTAGGCAAGTTGCTCGGCAAGAAGCATAGCATCGTGGCAAAAGACAACTTACTTCCTATTAGCACGACCATGGAGAGGCTCTGGAACGAAAACGCTTTTACGATTGTTCCGCAAAAGAAATACAGTCAAACACCAGAACAGTACAAGATAATAGTCTTGCAGGACGACATTCCTAAGAAATACCGCTTAGCCGGTGACATGAGCCGACAGCCTACCTGGCCAAAGGATTACCATAACAGAAGCTTACAGTTCCCTTGCCACAAGAGGCCTAGCAAGACGTACCTCTACATACGACATTGTTGGCAATTGTTCTATATGGCTGACAAGGGTGGCCGACCCTGGGTTATCAGTCGCAACAACGCCTGGAAGTGGATAGCGCAGGAAGGTATATTGAGTCGTCCGTATATCAAATGGCTTGCAGCACAGATCAACAACCCCGATTTCGCGACTGTCTTCGAAGACGGCCTCCACGACGTCAAGGACTTTTCCTCGATGGAAGACTACGAGGTGGCTGAGTTCGCAGCGGCAGCTCTCCACAGATCGATCAGACCACTTTGGTTGAATTTGACTTCAAAAGTCCCTCCAGCACTCTCCACAACTTTTTTTCCTTCGAGTTAGGAATTGAGAACTTCAAAAGTTTTGATGCCAAGGCTTTGGGTTGTGATATAAATTCCACCTTCATAACTTGGAAGAAAGGCTCCAGCTTCATTCAGGAGCAGGACTGTTTGTCTACAGATAGGGTATGTGAACATGGAGAAGGCACGAGTTACGACACAGGAAGAAGCAGCATTCTCGACACTGATCCGTTGGAGGATTTATTACAACCTTCACGCTCCCGAACTAAGTCGATCCCGATTCCCTCGATATCTCTTGGGTCTGTCTGCTTTGATGCGCTCCGGATAGGCATTAGGCCCGTTTTACTGGTTTGCAGCCTTGATTCCTTCAACGCCTGTGACCAAGCACAGGAGAGATTCGTCCGACACTGATGACAACTAACCTCGCGTGAAGCAAAGCAAGATCATCACACCTGTTGATCTGAAGGATCAGACGGAGAGCATTCGTGCTGAGATTGAAGAGCCTCGATCTGCCGGCTAGGCACATGACTCTGATGATAACCAACCTCGCTTAAAGTAAAGCAAGACTATCGAGACTAGTAATGCACAGGTTTAGGTAAAGAACGTCCGTGCCACGATTAACGAGCCTCGATCTACGAACTTAGCACAGGATTCAGGCGACAACCAACCTCGCTTGAGGCATAGCAAGACTATAGAGATTGTCAGTGCGGAGGATCATTTAAAGGACGCCCGTACTACGATCAACGAGAATTGATCTACCGATTTAGCACAGGACTCCGGCGACAACCAACCTCGCTTAAAGTATAGCAAGCGTCCTCGAGACGAAGCTGTCTCTGTCAGCCCACCCCTTTCACTGAGGTACAGCACTTCTCGAGATCGCCAGCATACTAGTACCGGTGACGTCCACGATAATACTACACAGGATGGAGACAAGTCTGTCGAACCTAGCTCGAATTCCTTTACCGCAAGCAGTTCCAGCAGTGAATCCGATACTAACGAAGCCGAAGACAGCGACTCGTCCAACACTACCTTACCTTTACAAACACCGGCCATCACACGCGGTCCTCGAAGTCGTGTCACGATACGCTCTTCCCCAAGTCTGCCATCCACTACAAGTGCAGAGATCGTCCTAGTCGGGGCGTCGCGTGGGGCGTCGCGGGCCCAAAATCCTCTGGACTGAAAGAGACTTACAGACGCTCATACGTCTAAGAGAAGATGACTGGCCATATTCGACCATATCCGGGATATTCTTCCCCATCGCACCCCAGATGCGATCAAATCCGATTAGCATAGAGTACCTAACGAAAAACGCAAGAAGCTACGAGTTCCAGGACTCTTCATATTTGCAACCGGACTCAACTTTCTGCACGCGATCTGTCTATCGTTGAAGATATAGTAGACTGCTAGTCGTCAAACCTACGACTGTGGTTCTTAATTGTCGTCCTATGATTACGGCGATGTCCATTGCTCCTGATATCTTCGTCTTAAGTCAGCGTCCAAAGACTCAAGTCGAGACTTGTGAGGGAGCTCAAATGATACGATCATATGGGCGATATTCATGTTTGGCTACAATGTAAGATGTTCTTCGACTGAGTTGAGTAGCTCTTCAGTTTTTTGCTTAACTGAGAATCAGCATCAACACGACATGGGTACGAAGGTGCTATGGGTATGCGTTATACAAGAGCCTGTTCGTCCATTGGAGCAAGTAGGTGCAGATACTTCGATTTCACAGAGTTGATGTTTTCAGAAAGTGGTTACGAGAAGATCATGCTATTATTCTGCCGTCGTTTTTGTTCTGGGGTAGGATGACTTGAGCTCAATTTACAGTGTGTCGGCAATAGAACTAGCCACACGGTGATCTTCGGGTGATCTTTGGGCCAATACACATACAGAAATCTGCAAGCCAGCACAATGCAAGTTGGCTATGAAGACAGATTCCAAGGCCGCTCAAAGGATCAACGATGGTCGACACACCACTGATATTGTGTAATCAGCAGTAAAGACTGTAGAATATCTTCATTCTCCTAGATAATAGCCAAGACTGTTCTATATGTGCATCTCCTCTGCATGTCGCAGGTATATAACCACCATATCATAACTCCACTCCTGTAAATCCGAATAGTCCAACCACATCAGGCATTAAACACTAAAAATAGACCGCACCTAAGGACGAGCAATAGCGACAACAAACACACAATCTCAGACGGAAACCAGCCCCATCTTCGACATGCCTTCGCATCCCTGTCACCCTCCACCCCCCTCAACTACCGAGTAGCAGCCTGCGCAACCTTCTTCTCCACCTCCTCAACCATCTCCTTCCCCTTCTTCTCCGTCACAAGTTCCTTCAACAACTTATTCTCCATCTCCAACGTCCCGACCCTACCCTCAAGAAACCTCAACTTCTCACTCATCTCCTTTGCCGACTTCTCCAACGCAGCCTCTCTCTGCTTCTTCTTGACGCGGAAACGTGCGGACGCGGCTGTGTTGCGGCGACGCTTGTCTTCTTCGGCGGCGATGCGGCTGGGGTCGTCTTCTGCCAGCAGAGAGAAGTCTGTGGGCTCGACGGAGGGGGAGGAGGCTTCCATAGCTGCGGCGGGCCGTTTTAGAGAGGTGACGGCGGGAGAGGGCATGGTTGAGGAGGAAGTCTTGACGGCTGGGGCGATTTGCGGGAAGAGGTGGGGTTGGAGGAGATTGAGTGGGAGGGGTGCGGGTCGTCGTTGTTGTTGTGGCAGTTGCTTGTGCTGCTGCGGTTGCTGCTGTGATGTCGGGATGTTGTTTGCAGGCAGGGTGGCGAAAGGGATGTCAAAATCTGAAGGCACCGCCGAATAATCTATTTGCTGCTGTTGCTGGTTCGTTGTTTGTTCCATATTCAGCATGCCGAGGACGTCATTGTTGTCGCCAAAGTGGGCAGCAGCGGGGGAGTTATTTTCAGTGACAGTGCCCATGTCAAAGTCGAAAAGCTGCGTGTTCATGAACATGTCCAGATCTGCTTGGACATCGTAGCCTTCTTGCTGCTGTTGCATGACGAGGTCGTACTCGGACGGGATGGAGTTGAGGTGGGCAATGGAGGAGAACATGCCTCCATTGGATGGGTTGTATGACATCGTTTAGAAGAGGGCGTATACGTGTAGAGCGAGAGCTCGTCCTGCTATCGTCTGTCCACAATGAATAAGGGTGAATGTGCTTAACGATGTCGTTGATGGTGATGGTAGCGCAAGAAAGAGCTGAGGTCAAAGAGTCAATGACGTTCAGTCGTACAAAAGGTCTTTTTCGATGCGTTCGTCCCGTCGAGTTTTGCGACAAAGCTTCTTTGTTCCGTATGGCCGATTATCGGATTGGGGTGAGCAGGATAGTCGACAGCAGAACGGAAGTTTAGAGAGAGAGTCTCTTTGTGTCTTTGTCTTTGTCTTGTCGTCGTCGGAACAGAAGTGTGGTGAGGGGTATTGCTGAATAATGCTGTTGATGGTGTAGTGTAGTGTTGAAGGATCTAGCGTGCCAAGCTCAGATCCGGCAGGGGGAGACTTGATCAAATCAGCCTGAAGGATCTAGCGGCACGCCTCGGAGGCATTAATGGCACGTTTAGTCAACGTTTGGGACACCAGCATCATCATTATGACAAATCCTCCCTCTTCCTTGTGTGCGAAACTCTCTTCGAAGAGCAAGCTCTTTGTGCAAATGACCCGCTCGAACCGGGATAGTAAGCGAAGGTCGACTCTTCGTCGTTCTGTGACTCTCAAAGCAGACAGCAACAGCAACAGCAACAGCACCAGCAACAACAGCAGTGAGGAGTCCCCAGCGCGGCAAGGAGAAATAGTCCTATGCACGCCAGGCGCCGCGCCAATTATAAAGTTGTCAACTAGGTCTGTTCAGGAAAAGATATCCGGCCGTCACAACTCGGTCCTAAGCATTTGAGACAAGTTCACTGCCAAAGTTATCGCTACTCAAGATCAGGACGCTGTATCATATCATGCCATTCTCACAGTCTTCCATCGTACTCAGCCAACAACGTCTCCCAGATTTCACGTCTCGTAAACCTGCTACGTACAGGTACGGCATTATCATCTTCTTCTTTGCGCTTGTCGACCTATGTATGAATTGTTTTGATCGACGATGTATGGAGCAATATGGCAAACCGCCAAGTGTGACAGAAACGCGACAACAGTTGTGTGATACTCCTGTTGAGGTGTGATAGTAAGGATCTCCAACATCAACTTGGGCGAGCAGTATCGAAGCTATACTTGTTCCAACCAGAAGTAGTGCCCAAGGAAAGTCCGTGGTGCCCTCGTCGCGGGTTATCAATTTGCCATCACTCTCGGTCTCTTGTTGGCTTCCATTGTCGACTACGCCACTGAAGGTAGTGCCAACGTGCTCCCAATACATATGCGGTCTTCAGCGCCATGCAGCATTGCTTCTGTGAAGGCTGCCTTGGTATGAAAGACTTTGCAGGCAAAACAAGCTTGATGATAGGGTATAGGCGGGAAGACCCGTAGCGTATACCCGTAATAACTAGGGGGGAGCCAGTAATCTCCTTTCATGGGTAAAACCTGGTGTGAGGAGTGCTGGAGTGCTTTAGTATTAGCTAAACCCCCTCCACTTTGTCGCACTCTTAATAAGCTAGGTCCTGCGATAGGTACTGATAGGTGCCTGTTAGAGTGCGAGATCAATTCAAGCAGCCAACAACTCCCGTTCTTCCCCCAGGAGCCTTGATTGCTGGAAACCAACCGCAACACAGCTACCAACCTCTACAGCTTCTTCTGGTCGTCACGAACAAGGAAGGATGAGTACTACCTTAACGCGTTATAAAGCGCGACGGCTGCCCCGGCTGCAATGCCGGCGTGGTCGCCGTCACTAGAACATATCTCCCAAATTTCAAGTCTTGCCATGTAAGCGACTTCGATCAACTCCACAAGCCTCTCCAGGTTGTCCCATAGATCGGATGATGTAGAGATCCATTGGTCGGCTCGTCGATTGGATTGTGCGCATATGAGATGAAGCGACGCCTTCCTAAGTTGTGAAGACTGCTGATGAGGATTTTCTACTATCTCCTCAGCGATCGGCCTGTGGTCGAATTCCATAGTATGAATTGGGCGCTTTACACGTTTCTTGTTCAGCTTTACTTTGTATTTGGGCGGCTCTTCGCTCGATAGCATGGTAGTCATCCAGAATAGCCAGCCCTAAGGCACTTGCTTTACCGTCTCCGTGCACATCTCTCCATGTGGCTCGGACGAAGAACACGTTCATAATCTTGTGATTCAGGTTTTCCAAGTAGTCGTCGAAACTCGCTGCTGGCAGATCGCGTCTCACCTAAAGTAGGCGCTGTCAGCTTACGTAGAGTCTGATACGGTAATAATCATTCGTTCTATGGATTTCCTTATGACCATCTTTAACGTCCACATTCCTCCTGCTGCCACTCGCGTCTCACCAAGCATAACCAGCCTACTCCGGTGTTTTCAAAGCTTTTGTTTGACAAGGCCGTTATTGTCTGCTTTCATATCGTCTTTGATCTCTGGATTCATCTCCTCGTTTGAGACGGTGCAACTTGCTTTCTGATATTCTTCTTGTACCCAATGTCCTCCTGATCATGTGCTCTCTTTCTCTTTCGACTGACGAGATCTCGCTGGTCCAGTCCACTGTCGAGCAAGATGTAATGGAGCTGAGGTATTCACATTGGAAGAATCGAGATTACGGCCCAAGGCTGCATGGTTGGCTGATCGGAGGCGTTCAAGCTCGGCGACAATACTCTTGCGTATATCCTTTGCCTTGGTAGGTTTGCTTGGTTTCATATTGCAATTGGCATATGGCTTCGATGATACTGGCCATCAATTTGTGTACAGACGATAGGCACAACTCCAGACAAAAACCTCAAAACGAATATAGCAATACCATTGTACAACACAAAAAGACTACCTGCTTGAAATCTTCGATACCAGCCTTACATAGACCCCAGAATGGAAATATGCGCGCTCACTTCATTCTACTCTGATCCCACCTCAGCAGCCTCATTCACCAAGCCTTCATAAACCCATCCATGACTTCCAAGATCAATCATCCTAATCTTCTCGCAAACCTCCACAACCTCCCCAACCCAAGCTACGAACTCTGCCATGCCCATCACACCAATTCCCTCACCAGCCGTAGCAGCTAGTCTAACACGTTCTGCTGATGACGACGCCAACAAGCGTGCCGAGACGTGCGACCGAAGACGTGCAAGGAGCAATGTCAAAAGCGGATCAGTCAATTGAGCAGCAGCTTGACCATCCCGGTTATTAGCAACGACAGCATTCGCAGCACCGAGGAACCTCGCAATCATTGATCCCAGCTGCGCACTCGCTGCCGGTGGGACAGCTTTGCCACTTTCCACAGTCGCTAAAATCCTTGCTGTCAAGTCGCCGTTGGCATTATCATACAACTCACTTCCTTCGAGTAAGTCGGAAACACGCTTAGCCTCACTCTTCCAGTGGACACGAACGTCGCGCTTGAGTAGGTTCTTGGCTGTTAGGAGTATAGCGCTGGTGGTTATGACGCGCAAAGTAGTCGTCCGCAGGTTGGAGAGGCGGACTGCGTCTAGTGCGAGTGTTTCGGGTAGCTGTACTGGGTCTAGAGGTGCTGGAGTCAGAGCGAGGTTCAGGAGGGCGTGTGTGTAGTTTCGTATGAGGGGTGCGGGGGTTGATGTTGCTAATGAGGCGTTTGAGCGACCTGATGGTAACGACTCTGTAGCCAGAGCTAGAGTAGCATCACGCCAGCAACGTTTAGTCCATTGAAGACCATTTGGATTAGCTTGCAGGTCGGCGGCGAACATGCGCTGCTCGTAGCCGAGTCCTTCGCGTATCAATGTAGGCGCAGCTTGCTGGATCATATAGTTTGTATAGTCCAGCGACATAAGATCGATCATGTGAAGAAGTCCAAAGAGCTTCTCGATCATTACATCCACGTTGCCATTGTTGTTCTCTGATTTGAGAATGATTGACAGCTCTCGCACTTCTGCATCGCGGAATGGTGCACAAAGACGTGGTAGCAAGTCTGCCATGAATTCGAAGAACTTCGCGTAGGAGAACATGCCTGCTCGACACTGATTACGGATGTGGTCCGGGTCAAGAGCTTCGGTCAGCATGGTATGCAAGGAGTTGCCTGGTTGGAGTGGCTTGAGAAGACGAGTCCGTATGTTCTCAGCAACAGCTACAGTCCAAATCTCGCCTTCACCAGAAGAAATACCTTGCCGCATGTTCTCGCAGACACAGCGATTGATAGCATTGCGGATATCTGATTGAGGCGAGACTTCAATCTTATAATTCGGATCGACGAGAAGTTCATGCACAATGATTCGATTGTGTGGAATCACGGAGAAGACGCTGCTCAATTCGTGCTGGGTGCTCTGTGTCGACAACTCTTGTTCCGGTAGCTGTGTGGCACTAGTTGGTGCAGAAGCCTCATCTGTGCCTACAACGGGTCGAGGTCGAATATCTCCTTGAGGTATTTGTCTAGCTCGAGTCCGCCTGCTCTCACGTATTGCTTTCTTGATTAACGTGTTCGCACGCTCTGCTCCAGCCAATTTCTTGATCTTTGCAAGCAAGATGACCTGATTCTCACGTATGCCATCTCGGTATTCGTCCGCGACTTGACCATATGTATCGTCCTTGACGGCTTGCCAAATCACGTCAAGTGCCACGAACTGGTCGATCATGGTAGCTATCAGTACACTGGCATCGCGCTTCTTCCAAGCTTCGAAAGCTGCCACATATGTTGTGTATGCTTGTTGCAAGGACGAAAGATCTTCTGCCGACTGTGGTTGGCCTTCTGTTTGAGAGTGTAGAGATACAACGGACTCGAATGACACTAACATTTCTTTAGCCTTTTCTATCAGATCCTGCTCCTGCTGGCCGTTACTGCTAAAAATCTCGTTAGGATGTCCGAGGATCATGTATGCACTAAGAAAAGTCCGGACTGCAGTCTTGTCGTCCTTCGCTCCAGTATCCAGATGTAGTGAGTCCAGTGTCTTCCTCGTATGCTTGATCATCTCCTCATTGCATAGAAGTTCCGTGGCTTCCATAAAAGCAATATGCTGTACTCGCTCAATCGACAATTGTAGTCCTTGGAACTGCCTTGCGGAACGAGCACTTCTTGTGCGTCTCCATGCTCTTTGCACCTTGATCACAGCTGCCTCCTCTTGACTGACAGTGACCTCTTTCTCTTCTGCCCTAAGTAGCTTCAATGTCTCTGTGGGGGGTGATTTGCTAAACCTTGACTTCCGAGGTGTGTTGAGATATTCCTGTCGGCGCCTCTCTGCCTCCGCATGTTTCTCCTCAATATCTGCACGTAGCTTCCTCTCTTCTGCCGCTCGTTTCTCCTTCATTTCCTCCACAATCTTCTTAGCACGATTAACCTCATCGGCACATGCTGCAGCAACCTTGGCTAGATACTGCTCGCGAGCGTGTTGTGCTGCTATGGCCTTTTCCTCTGTATTCGAGACTCGCGGGGCGGCCTTGGCAAGTGCAGCTCGTAGTCTTACTTGTTCTGCGTGGGCGGCGCGGTCCTGCAAGCGAGCACGCCTGGACTCGATGATGGAGGCACGGCGAAGGTGTTGGGCGACATGGTTGCTTTGTGAGCTGTTTCGCAGGTGACTATTCGAATGTTGTGTATGATGGGAGTGGGAGGAGGAGAGAGAATTGCGTCTCGAGGATGCAGCGGAGGAGCGGCGACGATTGGTAGCGCGGGAGGCAATGCTAGGTCCGTTGTGTTGTTCGAGTATAGGGTCAGACCATATAATGAGATCAGGACTCTTTAGTATGTTGGGGTCGGCCTGGAGAGGAGGAAGCTGGTCCTCTCCCTCGGAGGTTTCGTCACGAGGTCGCTGGGTACTCATCTTGATAAGGAGTTGTTGGGGATGTGGTTGGGCGGACGTGTGGAGGAGAATCAAGAGTGACGACAAAGGATGGAAAGGGCCATGGAGGGGAAGTTGGACGAGAACAAAGAGGAGATATACTCGGGGTGTGACATGGAGGCCGGAAAGATGATGGCTTTGTCTAATCTGCTTGCGAAAGAGGCTGGCTGCACATCAACCTTGGCCGTCATCCACGGTTCACTCTTTTGATGTTGCCTTGCTCATTGTCTCATGTGCACACCACCTTGATCATATATCCAGTCATCTGTACATCTAAAGACTTGCAAATCGATGCACCGCCTGTCGGCAGTCTCACCTGAACATTACTGCTAGCCAAGATTGAAGTATCACAGCCCAAACACAGCGACAGAGAAACAGGTATGGTTCATTGAAGCATTATGATTTCATTTATGTCTAATTTTCATTATCATTCTCAGGCATCGAGAAGTGCTCCCAAGCTAGCTCATTGCGAGTCTTCAGCTGGTGAGATGCTTGGCGCAATCATTCGCTCGGCCGGCAGGGATGGTCAGTCCTCTTGTGCTTATTGTTCCATTTTCGTCTCGTCATTCTTCATCCATGAACTTCGTGATATCATACATGACCTTGTATCATGCCAGCAGCGCCTTCACTTCTCGATGTGTCGTATTATACAGGCTGCGTGTGGTGTGTGAAAATGCAAGAATCTCATTGTCTCCGTTGTGGCTGAATTCTCCTCTCGTTGTGCCTTGTGATCAGAAAAACCTGTTGTGCGAGGCTGGCCAACTGAAGAAGCGCTTGATTGAAGCTTTTCTGCTTTCATCAGGTTGAGGTTGCGGTGCCACCTGAGCCATGGGACCAAGGATGTCCTCGGTGATGTAGATCTTGGGATCCTTCTCGGGAACAGGCTCGGCAGTAATGGGTGCAGGCTCTAGAGGTGTCATTGGCATTGCAATCAATCCATCTGCATGACCCTTTCGTGCAGCTTCCTCGATACATGCTTGCCACTCAGGCTCGATGATCTCTTTCCACTTCCTGATTGAGAGAGCATACTGCTTGGAATCAATTCCAAAGTGAGCTTCGGTACCTCTGAGAGTCTCCTCGAACTGTTGACGGGCTTGTAGACGGGCTTGTGTCATTTCGTTGATTGTGTCCATGTCGCAAACAACTGGAAGATAAGGTCTAGGCACAATGTCGAAGTCGGCGTGTCCAAGTTCGTTGCTAATAGGGTCAAGCTTTGCAGCGATGATGAGAGGTGGGATTTCCATTGCAGTAGACAGCAGGGTAGGTGCGCGAGAGCGTCCGAACGAAGCCATTGAAACTTGGGTTGAAAGTGGAGGCGATTCCGGACCACGTATCATTGGTGAGTTGGCTCCGGTCGCAGGCATGCTGAATGGTGCAACGCTAGGTGATGTAAGAGGTGACTGAACAGGCTCGAAAGGTGTCGCATCATTCATAAGAGCAGGAAGGAGTGGTGTGGTGCTGCGTGCGATAGGATCTTCGACCGCGCCATAAGTATTGTCCCTGCTTTCGAAGTATGAGGTCTCATTGAGTGAATAGAGCTCAGTAGGAGAGGACATCAAGTCGCCGTCTTCAACAATGGTTCCGATTTGTGCTGCAGGTAGGTGAGCATCCGCGGCGGAGGAGAAGCTCGAGTCTTTGGAGCGCGATGGCAGAGACTTCCTGAAAGAGCTAGCGCGACTGAGGATCTTCGGTGAATCGACCTGCTTATCGGAGAATGCTGATGGTCCCTTCTTGGTTGAAAGACGACGTTTGAGCGAGCTGAGGCGTGAGACGAGGCGAGCATGGTGATTGACAGGCGTCTCGATAGCAGCAGGTGTTGGCTCATCAGATTTTGAGTGCGCCGGGACGTACCGTTCGTGGGGGAAATACAGCTTGTCGTCATACTCAGTCGGAGCGTGGTGGAAACTGGTGGGACGGACTGGCGCCCAGGTAAACTCATCGCTGCCTCGAAGCGACTCGGGATTCGAAGTACTTGTGGTGGAAGTAAAAGATTGGTCAAAGTTGGAGGATTCATTTTCTTCTTCAACGTTGGGAAGAGCAGCTACTGATCTTTTGGTAGTGATTGGAAATGCGTCGGTCGCGTTACCTAGATGTGGTGAAGTTGAAGCGAGGGAGGAAGAGGATCCAGAACGGCGAGAGCGATTAGAGAAGGTAGTCGAGATTGGCGAGGAGTCGGATGTGGCAGAATTACCAGAAGATTGACGCGAATGCGCTTGAGTGTCGAGAGGATCGAAGTGAGTGCCAGATAGATGTTCTGCATTCTTCTGCATAACATAGTTCCAGTCTTTTGTGCTCACCGAGCGCATAAGAAGTCCACCCTGTTGCCCTTGCCCGTGCTGTCCCTGCCCGTCTTGCTGACCCGTGCCGTCCATCTCGAGCAAGAAACGCAAACGCAGAAAGAGCAAAGAAGCAAGCGCGTTTACCTTTACTCTTCTACGTCTTGAATGTACCTCGTCCAATGCATGCGATTGTGGTGTGGATTTCCCTGATCGAAGGAGGTCGTGCTTGACTGGTAGCTCGTGCTCGGGTGACGGTTGAAGGATCTTCGGAAATCGGACGGTGGTCTTGAAGGAATTTGGCAAAATGCGCAGAGTGTTGAAAAGGTTGTGGTGATCAGAACGCTGATTGAGGGAGTAGCGCGTATTTTAACGAGTGTGTGTGTGGGTGTGAGAGCGTGGTTTGAGGACGGGAAGGGCCAGAGCAATAAAAGAAGTGAAGTGAAATGGGAAAGGACGAATGAGAGTGCACTTCGCTTGCGCTTTCCTTCTGTCGGAAGAAAAGTAGGGTTAACTTGAACCATGGTACAGTCCGCTACGACAAACGCCGAGGTCACAGCGTACTTTCAGTGGGAAAATCATCCATCGTCAATGGCGCCATCAACTAGCTAATTCGCAAGCTGGCCAGATCTTGGAAAGGTCGTTCGTCGAGGATTGTATCAATATGAGTCTACAGAGTAGAGTCTACATGAGATCAATCACTATTATTGTTATAACTGAGATACCACGAAGACGGCCTGCCAGATGTCAAGTCCCAGGTTCTGGTGAACTCCCAGGGCCCGTTCCCGTTGGTCCCCTGTCACAGCCAAGGCACGCGAGCTCAAAGCAAAAGCATAACTTTGCTGTTCATGATGCAGCTTTCGTCCTACAACCACCTCCAATTGGCCCTCACAAAAGCCAACGAATCTATTCGAGGGAGCAAGACAGCACACTAGAAGTCTCTGTCGTGTGTTACTTGACGAAAGTGTGTGTATCCCCGAAGCAAGATCGCTGGTTGGGGGATTATGGCGTAATGTAGCACCGAGAGTTTAGCCTCTTGTGCAACCCGCCTCGAGGACTCGACTCGAGACTTTTGGAATCCCCATCTTTTGGCTCTCTGCTTTACCACAGAACTGGTGAGAGCATTACATGGGTCTTGTGTTGGGGCTGTATTCTAGGCTATCTTAGGTGCTTCGACCTTGGTGGTTCTATACACACTTCCCGCCGCTGCTGGAAAACCGTTGACATGGTTCGTGCAGAGTCCCTCGTTTTCCTTCTTTTTACACCACGGTATTGAAGCTCGGCTAGAAATCGAGGGTGCGTTTGTTTGTGCTCGAGAGAGCTCGTGCAGCGCCAGTACACCTATGTATCTGCTTCAGGTCAGCATGGGATCGCAAGATGTATCGCCCATGCCAGCCTCCTACTAATCAAATCAGCCACGTAAGAGAGAGTCGGAACGCATTCCATTGACCGACTGAACCGTCGCACAAAGTTTACAAAGCATCAGGTGGAGAGCCGTCCGTCTTTCATCTTCTCTGCTAGCACTTCGGCTTATTCTGCCTTTTACTGCGTTATCACGGCTCTTTCCGATGAGAGGTTTCAAGACTAGCATGACTACTACTGCTGTTAACTCGCTTGCAGTTGCGAAGACGTCTTTGAAGAAGTACAATCACCATGCACAATGACACAATCAAAGGATTCCGGCCACACTTATACCTCAACGAATAGTTTCATGCTGTCGCTGTACCTTTGTGCCTAGTCAGGAACAGTTTTATAGCCGAGAAAGGACTTGAAAGTCGTCACATGGCCGGAACCTTCTTCGTGCTGTCCGTTGGTCTGTCCGGCACATCACCCACAGTCCTCCCGAGGACACACCTTTTTGGAGGCTTCAGAGAGGTATAAGCTCTTCAAAAGGAATGGACACCACAATGTTGCACAGCAGATACAGGTTATTCTCGAGAACCGCAGTTTTTGGCTGAATCGTCAATATCTGCAGTCCATGTTACGACTCGGCAGCTAGAGTGACGTTTCTCATGCACTCCTCACTGCTTCAGGACTGCTCGTCATCCAATGAGTGCTTTTCCAGGAGCACCACAGTCCCACTCTGTCTGCTATGCATTTACGCACATAGCCTTTGCAAAACTGCAAATTAATAACTCTCAATGAAGGTTTTGCTAAGGTTGAAAAACTGTCCCACAAGTGGATATAATCCTGGGCTGTACTGCAGGCACTGCCAACTCTGACCTTTGGGCTGAGGTAATGTGCCAGCAACAGTGAAACAGCGCTTGCTGCATTACAGCGTCAACCATTTCTATTCCATGCTGAAAATCGCCTGTAATTGCATCATATGCAATCTGAAACAAAGGAATTTGTCACGTTGCAGATCCTCCAGAATCGAACACATCGAGATTTGCGACGGCCGGCTTAGCGATGCTCAGGAACTGATCTCGGCTTGTCTTATCTACCAGGTACAACACATGCTACGTTGGTAGGTGTTCATCTTTGACGATGTCGACCGGCTGTCCTGTTATCACCTCTGGTCATCTCGAGGATGTAATCGTGCTATAAGATCGAGGTGTCATGTTTCACCTGCCGCTCCTGCTCAGTGCAGATCAAGATATAACAATTTGAAGCACACTTCGTGCATAAGCGAGCGGGGAGAACATCAATCGTCTCCGCGCTGTTTCATTATCCCTCGGCTCTCATCTTTGCCTCTCCGTTCTCGTGCTTTGCGCATTGGCTGTGTGACTCTGCCAGCACTTGGATGCGTCAGGTGTGCTTGATTGCCACCAGGTTCGCAGGAGCTTGTACATTTTGCGCCTCCTCGACTTATAGACGTACCTCATCATACAGCCGAGGCTCTACTATGACAGTATGGATTCGCTTTTCTTGCTACATCGAGCTCACAGCGCGGTTGTGACACTTGAGTAGGTGTTTCTAGTATTTCCGGATTGTGGTACTGTGCATTCGGCACTATGCTGCAATGCTTCTTCAATCATACTGGAACCATGTCAGTCCGGAGAAAATAGTACCCGCCGTGCTATGCCTCATTAAGAATGAGCACCCAGAAACAATTGAGGCTGTAGCGCAGTGTTGCGAAGGCTTTGACATGCTTCGTACTACTTTAGAGAAGACGAGGCTGCTCTGGGTGTTCTTATTACGGTAATTCTTCCTATAAGTCACGACCGTCGTCCAGTACTATGTGAGTGAGGAGTGTAGGATGTTATGGATTGATCAAAAGAGATACCAAGACACTCGTAACGCTCTTACAATGGCAACATCATCACGTTGTCTTGTATAGTGCTTGTAAAGACTAGTCACTGTGAGCTGGATTGCTCGTATACAGCTGTGGATTACAGTGCTTGTCATCGGCATGAAGTATCATTCAAAGCAAGGTGCCCCAGGTACTGTAGGATATAGTTGGATGCTGGGGCAATAGAAATGGCACGAACAGTCATCAATTTCGGCTACTTTGATTGCCTCGTGATGAAAACCGAAGTCCTGACACAATGGAAAGTTCAATATGTATCTTAATCTAGAGATTGTAGCCTGCCAGTCGTATCTATTGCACTTACTACCTCTCAATGTTGCGAGAGCTCTCGCCATGTCCCCCTCTAAGGAATCTCCGCGATTATAAATCACTATCGATAACGTGGTAACGGCATTCTTCGGAAATGCCATGGTTGATGTCATTGAAATGTCGTCTCTCTTCCTTCGCCATACCAACAACACGAACACAGCCAACAATTCAAAACAAGATGGGTCTCCTCGGTGATACATACCAGGCTCTCGAGCTAGGCCACTTCAACTGGCCTATCCGCAACAGGTTAGTCCACACTAAACTTCCCTTCTTGCATGTCGGTTGCCTCTTGACAAAGCTAACATTCTGACCATTTTCAAAGTCATCCTGTCCACCCAACGACAGTTCATTTCCCTCTGACCTTCCTATCCACCGCCTACTCCCTCGATACCCTCTACGGCCTAACCTCCCACTTCCGCAATGCTCGCCTCTTTACCCCACTCGTCCAATATATTCCACAAATCAGCCAAATCGCCTTCCTTGCTCACGTTGCTGGGACTGTCACGGCTATTCCCAGCATGACCTCTGGTATCTCCGAGTTTGCAGAGCTATACAAACGAAATGGCATAAATCACCAAGATAAAAAGCTCACCAATCCGGGCAAGAGCGGCGACGAGATCATAGACAAGGCCGTCAACGTTGGTATGTGGCATGGCATCTTGAATACGGCATCATTTGTATACTCTGGTTATGCAGTTTGGAGTCGTATTGGTAAAGAGTTCTGGAGGCCGACCGGAAGACAGGTTTGGATCAGTGCACTAATGGTACCGGCGGTGGGTGTGTCTGCAGCGCTTGGTGGTGAATTAGGTTAGTTTGCCCCATGATCAACATCGTATCCTTGGCATGTTGTGGTGAATGCTAACACGATCTTGACACAGTCTATGGTAAGGGTTTGGGAGTGCAAAGAATGGGCAATGCAAAGGATGAGAAGCTTGCCGGATATGAGGAGATGAAGGCAATGGCAAAGAAAGGACAGTAGCCCTGGAAACACACTGGTCGAGGTTTCCGAGAGGGCTTGGTCTCTGGTCGAGCACTTCTTCTGGTATGTAGACTACGAAGATGTATGACTGAAGGTGCAGGGAGACATAGGGTCAGCATGCACACCAAGTCAGGAGGGAGGTACGTTTATGCAGTAGGATTTTGAGGAGTAATGTTAATTCAGGTCGAATAATCCATGACCTTCAAAACAACACAGAATCGTGCCAGTACAGACACATGGCACAAATAGCACAGTTTCGCTATTCCTCACAACTGACTGTATCCACAGTCCAAGCACTTTGGAAGCCCTTGGAAGTCTCTTTAGAGGGGTGAGCTATCGTTTTAAAGTCTGAGTACAACCTGGAAGAAGTCCGGAAGGTATACCAGCAGATGTGAAGATTACAATGATGCTGCGTATGGTGCATTGTGCAGTATTTTATTCAAACCCATTCAAGTCCAATGGGCAACCTTCTCAAAAACGGATTATGATGTTGCTTAGGAAGGCACGACCGATTTGTTTACATATTGTCATGCTGAGGTTCGAACATGTCTGCTCGGCCGACTTTGTCATCAACTTCATTACATTTCAAATACATCCGTCATTATTCCTGACTTGCTTCCCTTGCTATCTCATCACCTTGCTTCTTTGCTGAAACACTTCACATTACCGCTTTGATCACTAACAATGGCACCTAGCAAGTGGTGCTGTCACAGTCACAATCGTTCAGCTAGTCCCGATGGCCCAAACATTCGGCATCTCATTTTGTCGAAACGAGCTTTGCGCGATATGCCTTCAAGTATTCACACCCCTAGCTACGATGAAAGCGACATCGATCTGTCTTTCCTTGGTCCTCGTCGTCTCAGCGATGATAGCGGCATTCTTCCTGATCCTCGTGATCTCACTGGAGATGCAAGTCCGACCACTACCACCAACCCTGGTACATTGACACCTGCTGGAATGGCAAGAAAGCTGCGACAACGACTGTCGAAAGATTCGACGACATTCAAAGTGAAACGACAGCAACGAAGGCTGCAGAAGAAGCCAAGCCAAAAGTTGAGGAGCAAGGAGAGCACTATTGATCTCGATGATCTCGTTGGACTGCATCTAGCTACACGAACACCGAGCAGAGGTGGGTATGATGCTGATGCCAATCTACTCACAGACGCGGGTCTGCTGGCTACACTCGAGGAGAGACCAGTAACAATTGGCCATCGAAATGCAAGAATGATTACACCACCTCCCACGCAGCAAAGGTAAGCAGTTCCAAGTTCATTTTTCGACTTTTGTCGCTTCATTGAATAACGTCTTCTACCAGATCACATTTGCCTCGAGGTGTAGGCGGACGCTCTCCACTGGTCGAGGTACACCGAGTCTCGTCCAGTGAAGAGTCTTCGGACGACACCGCGCCTCGAACATCGACAAGCACATATCCCTTCGGAACACCGCGTACTCCTTACACAGAAGACGTAACTGGTGAAGTCACGACAGAGACAATATCCAGCCTCGAAAGCTCAAAGGATGTGTCGCTCGGACCTTTCGATATTGTCGCTGACTTCACGGAGGTATCCCAGATGCCATCAGAGCTTCAAGTACCCTACACGCTGAACCGTCTATCGTTAGGTGCTTTCAGCCAATCCAGTCTGCACTTGAAGAATGTCCTGATGCGAGTTGACTCGACCTTGACAGAAATACCTGACCTGGCAGCGCACATGTCGATGGAGCACGATAGCAATGAGGATCCCTTAAAAGCAGTCAATTCTCAAGTGTATGCAAGACTCGACAAGACTCTCAGGACATCTGCACCACATCTTCAAGATATGAGGATCTCGCAGCATCTCAGATCTTTGTCCTCGTTCTCGGAAGACCAAGTGGTTGCGGATATGCCTGTGGATGTGATACATGAGCCTTATGACATTGAGGCCTCTGCAACTAAGCCACAACAAGAAACAAGCTCGGAGTTTTGCAATGACACAGCAACTCCATCTCGCATGGGTAGTCGTCAAGACGAGTTGACAGCCCTTGAGCGTTCTGCAAAGCAGCTTTCCTTGGATATTCCAGAATTACCTGGAGATGCTGATGCGGTCAGTCTTTCGAAGCTAATTACGGCAGCGACTAAACGTCGATATGATCTTTATGTGCAGAGTACGTACTTTTTTCCAAAGATTAGGCACGATACTGACAGTCAACAGGTCACAGAGACTCTAAAATGTTCGACGGCTCTGCTGATCCACTTCTTGCACCACCTCCTGCCATCAGAGCAAGGTCCAGAGGCTCTTCGGTCACCGAGAACATCGAGGAGACCGCAGCAGTTTGGGAGAAGGCTTTTGCCGGATATCAAATGGAGCAACTGGAGAGAGGCAAGAAGAGAAGGTCAGGCTCTACTTCGCGCAGTAGTCGTCTTCGTGCCGCAAGCTATGAGGAACATCTGATGCAAGATAATGACTCATCTGCTCGTCATGTCTCTCTCTCAGTCGACCACACCAGCACGCCTGGTAAGCTTTTTTTTACCCTTACTTTCGTGGGTCCGACTAATCAGTACTAGGTGACTTCAGTGCAGGGAGATCACCAAGCCACACTCCGTTGCCTCGCCAAACTGCGAGCCAAGATGCAGTCAGGGCAAAATCTGTTGGTCCGATGGATGAAGATCTCGATGTCCCAAGTATAACATTGACTAAACCCGAGAGGTTGAGTGAAGTGGTGATTGGGCCAACTACTCCGAGCAGGAAACAATACTCGGCCTGGGCTAGATTTCCAAGCGAAGACCGCGAAGAGCGAAATGCTTCCGCTGGAATATCTGACAACGTCTTGACGCGGGACTTTGCAACTCCTAGTTCTTCACCTGGTCCACTAGTGGATTCTGAGCTTGAAGCGTCGCCAAAGAAGAAGAAGAGGGGAAGTGCGCTCAAGCATAAACTGGCTGATCTACCAAGCGTCTTCAAAGGTCGAAGCTTTCGTATGCGCTCAACTGGTCACAGATCTTCGATTGCGCCTGGTGGTAAGCTTGAGTATCCCGAGCTGGAAATCTTGCCTGGATCTGAGTCACATGACATTTCCGTTATGGAGGCATGGAGCGGTGCAATGTCGTCCGGTGGAAATGCACGCAGGGATTTTTCATTCGACTCGTCTCGACATGGAGACCCAACTTTGAACTCTTTAGCCGGCAGTTCACATTACGGTTCAATGCCCGGTAGTCCTCCAGCATCTCTTACCAGCAATCGTCGCAATAGACCCACTGCTGCGGAAATGGCCGAGTACTACGTGCAGTATGTTGGTCCTGGTCAAGGCCAAGAATATGCACGCCGTCGTGGCACTGATTTGATCTCGCCTCTAGATGGAATGTCGACCGAAACCCTACCTCTGCCATTAGCTAAACAACCTCGAAAGAGTAGCAGCTTACTGAGTCTCAGAAGAAGCCCTGGTAGTAAGAGCATGCCGTCCACATTGAAGGTGAAGTTTCGCGGTTCATCGACGCGAACGAATGAAAGGCCTGCCACACTCCCAAGACAGAGGATTGAAAAGCTTGCGAGCACGGAGGGCCTAAGAAGGAGTACACAAGATTTGAACACAATGTTGGAGAAGAGTGCAATGCTGGAGGCGGAAAAGGCAATCAGAGCAGCTGAGAATTGGTAACATTCTGTGCAGTCCAGGCTATACTTGTCTTTGACTAGTATGATAAGGTGAAATTGGTAAACATCGCTTAGTGATAGCATTAGTGTAGTGTATTCTATTCCAGTACGAATAAAATCGTGCAGCTTGTGGTCTCTGTATCTTTGGGTGAGGACCGGCCTGTCTCGCTTCCTAGACATTTCTTAGTCGATGATTTAGACCTCCAGGACGCACAAACCTGTCATGCATCCTTCTCGACCTTGCCATCACTCCATGCTTGCAGCATCGCCCGGGACAGTGCCTTATCCGCTTCTTGACCCTTATCTCCTCGAAAAGGCCACCATTCCATCCACCAGCATAATAGGTCGACAGGCGCCACTATAGTTGCCGCAGTAGTAAACGTTGCCAACGCTGTGATTATAGGAGCTTCCTTCATTCCCGCTCTATAATCGCGCTTGAAGTCATCGATACTCTGCTGGAGTTCGCGCTCGGCCTCATCAGTAATCTGCTGGAATTCCTGATCGCTAAAATTCTTCTTGTCGCGAAGCCGCGTACGAAGGTTGGTGATACGTTGTTTGTCCCGAGCTAGCGACTGCTCGAGCTGGTCACGCAACTGACGTTTGGCTTCGAGTCGCTTCCTGAAATCCTCGCGTTCCGGAAATGATTGGGATGATGAGGTGTTGGGACCCATGTTTGACTGAATTGATGGAGCAGAGTGCATTGGACAGATGAAGCAACCGAGACATTGATCTTTACGAAGAAGAGATGTAATGTTCGTCTGGGGATTTAACAGGCTTGTTGAGCAAAGGGGCCACTTCATTGAGGCAAGGGGATGAAGGATTCAGAAACTATGCCCGATTTGGTATGGTCATTCTAAGCACCAATTAAACCACTATGGTGTACCAGACGAGGGCAACATCAAGCTGATCTCAGCGGCGGAAACCAACCAGAACGATCACCAGCAGTGTCACGGCTTACATTTTGCCAAGCCAATGATTACACCTCTCCAACCATTTGCTTCAGTGACCTAGCAACATCCTTGACTGCATTAACACAATCCGTGCTCCAAGCAGTCATCTGTAGCCATCCATGTGTGAGCTCGGGATAGTGCTGCCAATGCACATCAACACCCGCCTTCTGCAACTTGCTCGCATACTCCACACCCACGTCTCTCAGCGGATCGAAACCACTCGTGAAGACTGCTACTGGTGGCTGACCCTCCAAGTACTCGATACTCTGCATACCGGGACTGATGTACTTGAAGCCTGGAGCCACACCTCTAGGCAAATAATGATCTGCAAAACTGAAGATGCCATTGCACTCCAAATATAGTCCAGTGTTATTCTCCATTGCCGCCGGCGTATCGAACGGAATCCTCGCTTCCGGATACAACAGGATTTGTCCAGCCAGATTCGTCTTCCCTTCATCACGTCTCTTCAGTGCAATCGCAGCCGTCATATTTCCACCTGCCGAATCACCACCACCAAACACCTTCGTCCGTGAGACTCCTCGTTCTGCTCCAAACTGTCCTTGTAGTGCGTCGATGACGGCACTGTATTCGTCTAGTTGTGTCGGATACCGCCATTCCGGAGCAAGTCTGTATTCGGCGGCGTAGATCTGGCAGCCGGACTCCTCGGCCAATAACCTCAAGCCATTCTCAAATTCGTCCACGCTGCCCACGGTGTAGCCGCCGCCATGGAAGTAGATCAAGGCGGCGCAATCTTTGCTGGTGCGTGTGGCGGTGGAAGGGTAGAAGGCACGGATAGGAATTGTTCCGTGAGGCCCTCGGATGGCTGTGAATTCGACGGAGGTGATAGAATGTTGTTGGTGAGCGGGAATGGCGTGGATGCCGAAGACGGAGAGGTGGTGGGAGCGTTCGGCATAGAAGGAGGCTTCGCCGCCTAGGTGGAGGGTGGGGTTGTTGTGGAGGAATTGTTGGACTTCGGGCGAGAGTGCTGCGAGGATCATTAGCAAGGGGAGCACAATGGTGAGGGAAGGCTTACTGGTGCGGTGACCGGTGGTAGGGATTTCGGTCGAAGACATCGTGAGAGAGGTACTTAGGATCTGCCGATCGATGAGAAGCAATTGGCGCATAAAGCAACCATATATAAGCTGACAGACTTCATGGATACGTCATGTCCAATGGATCAGGTAGGGACCAGACCATCAGGGTGTCATTTTTACGGCTTCATCGGAAGGGCCGAGCGCGGACGCTGGTGAGAGCATTATGAGCCTAGGAAACCCGAGATACGACAGACTCTCCTCCTAGCAGGTGATAAGTCTAGGTATACTTCGACGAGGCAGATGTGCTGGACAGAAGCTGAAGCTCGAGGTCGAAAGTTCACTGTTAGCCGCGCCGGAGCTCATCCCGCGATATGGGCAGGGTACCTGATCGGCTTGCTTTTTGTCCTAATCGGGTACGGTATTTGTTCGTCTCGACCTCGACTGCAAGCGTCACATCGCGACTGAATAGTACGCCATGGTGTAAATAGTAGCATGGCTTCATTGTTTCTTCTTCATCATTATCTTGTACATTACTGCGCACGATGACCACATTTGCCACCACAACATGGACTATCTTCTTCGAAAGATGTCTGGAAGAGCGCATGCCAGCATCTCGTTTTGCTTCTTTTGCTAAACTGCTGCATAACAAGCACAGACTCGCCAGTTCCACATTGATCGCAACACTTTTGAAGACCCAGGAAGGTAGTCTGGACCAGAATGATCCACTTGTCCTCGCATATTTAGGTAAATTATTACAGCTTAAATATCTTAACACTATCGATCTATTGGCGAGCTTGTTGAAGAGTCTGGATGCACGGTATGACATAGCCGATGACATTGCTACGAAGTTTGAAGGCGATGTGATGAACTGCATAGTATCGCCTATCTTGGAGCAGTCACTTCTGGTTCTTGGTGTAAAATCACTTGCGGAGCAGCAGTATGCGCAGTCGAAAAGAGATGCGCTCTTGCTGTTCAAATTCATTTGCAGTTCTATGAGAGCGCTTGGACGTGCATGTTCACCACTTTCTGATATACTGAAACAAGGCGTGCCAGAAGATATATCGAGCTGGGTATCGGCCATTAGCAACCTGCTAGTTGTTGTCTTTCAACACAAGGTCACTTCGGCCTACCTTGATGAATTTCTAGCTAGCAGTATGCTCATGAATCCTAACATGATTCACTTCAGTTCTGATGACTTCATAGGTACTTTTGCGAAAGAGTTCGTCCTTGCCGTTTTGCGATTTCAGACTGTGCTTACTCGACTTTTTCCTCAACTTTCAACACGCATTGAGCTATATATACAGTCCCAGCAGAAGATGAAGAACCTGGTTCAGAAGTACTACAACGAGGAAGGAGCTTCGATGACCTTGGCCGATCTTCAATTGCAGATACCAGATATCCCTGCCACGTACTGTCGTGCCAGTCTCGTCGTACATATTAGTGCATTGGTAAGCAATTTCTTTTTCCAAAGATTTGAACATAGTGCTAATGTCGTTGCAGCTACACAAGTGTCCTAGCATCGATCAAGGTGCCTTTGTGGCTTACATACAAGCTCGCTACAAGGTATACAGTACTTCAACGCTTCGTGTTCAGGACGCGTTCTAATATCATTAGAGTGATTTCGAAAAATCAGTACAGGATCTTGTGCTTGCCAGCTTCGATCTGATATTACTTAAGATTACACAAGGAGAAACCGAGGACAATCTCTTCCTCATACGATCCTTCATCATCAACAAGCTTCCACTCATCCTTCAGTCTCTGTCATCATTATCTCTTATGCCACTGAACATAGCATTCTGTATCTCGCAAGCGATGAGTAGAGTCAATCCAGCAACAACAAACCGCGAAGAATTTCTACAATCATGCGCCTCACACGGCTTGATGACAGAGCAAAACGTGGAGCAGATCGTTGGAGGCAAAGCATCATCTCAGCCTCTATCTAAAGCACAAAAGACAGTCCTACTGCAGCAATGTCGAGCTGGTTCACAACAACCCGAAGCTCTTGTTGCACGCCTAGGAGACCTGGATGGCAATGTTTCTGCTTATGCCGAAGCCCTTGCAGACGTGAGACTTCTTGATTAAGTGCGACAAAGAAATGCACTAATTCATCATCTGTAGATACTGTATAACTACTGTACTCAGAAGCACACCATGCCCTTGAAAAGTCTGTGTCATGCCTTGGTATCGAAGCCTACAAATCTTGATGTCATGGTCATGTTGGTAGGCATCGAACGTCTGTTACAACCACTTTGCCAGATCATCGATGAATGGCAGCATGAGGATGATCATGGTGAGCAGGATATTGAGCAGAGCACGTTGTGTCACACTCAGCTAATATCTGAGCAGGTGAATATCAACTATCATACGACGAATTCGGCGCTTGCTTCCTTCTAGTCATGGCCTGTGCTTCACGATTTGACTTGACGCCACAAGATATAGCAGCGTTTACCACGAAGAGCTTTGTAGCTGAGATTATATCCAATAGTGCTCAAGCACCAAGACACGAAGACCTCACAGAACCTCAGCAAGGTCACCTAAATGAATGGATCAAAGCTTTGTTTGAGACTGAAGGTATCAGTGATGAGCTAATGTCGAGCTGTCCGCCACAAGACTTCTATCGGATAGTCGCAACACTCTTTCGAACCAGCCTTCGCGCGTGTCGGTTTGGCGCTGCAAGCCAGGAGAAGTTGCACAGTGCGCTCGAACGTGAGTTTAAACCAATGTCACACGATATATACAAACACTAATGCTTCTCGAAGTCATACTCGAGCCTTTCTTACTGCCATCAGTACTCAGTGTAGTACCATGGCTAGTGAAGAATGCCTGGGAAAGTTCAGATAATGCCAGTGGTCACCTAATCATCATGCAAGAACTCATAAAACCAAATCCAGATAGTACATCGATGCGCAATACTGTCCTTTCGGCAGCAGGCTCGGACCTTATGCGTATCCTCAACAGCATCACCGACGGAGGAGAAAATAGTGCAAAAGTAGCAACGTTGCAGCAGACATTGCTACCATTTACGAATTACCAGAGAGACCGCCTTCCACCACCAATTGAAGCAACACCTCCGCTAGTAGGTCTGTACACCCCTCCTGACGACCTCAAGGCGCAAATAACTGGTCTATGTGCCTGGAGTGTTGGCGTCGTACCCACACCACCTCAGTACAATCACTCCCACCTGCTCAATCCTATACGCTACTCTGGACCCACGAAAGCACTCAAGCAAATGGTCGAGGTGATCATGCTACAGCAGCAAGCAGGCCTAGGTGAATACGCCTTAGATATAGTGGCAGCGATAATCTGCGCATTCCACCATGGCTCCCCACCCAGCCAGAAAGGATCAAAGAGCTTGGGTGTGTCTTTACAGCAAGCGCTCCAATCTGAGCTAAGCCAGGCGCCCAAATTTGCACGGTCTGAACCATTACACGCACAAATTCTAGTCCGCCTCAGTCGCCGTGTGGCTGCAGAGCTTGCACCTGCACCGACATTAGACCTCAACATGGATATTCCAGACATCGGCGATGCGCTTCCTCTAGACCTTGCTAGCATACCCAGCTTCACTATGGATGAAATGCCTCAGCTTGCAGTTCCTGACATGGAAATGTCTGCCACTCGGCCAGTCATGCAGGAGCCTGGGATTTTGTCTTTTGACGGTGCTGCAGATCCTTTTAGTCTGGACATTGAGGCTGCTATTGCTGCACAGGAAGCGTCTGGACAGGACTTTAGTGCGATACCGGGATCGGCTGATGATGATATTTTTGCTGGGTTGACGTATGATGCTGATATGGACTTCTCTTGAATTGGACAGACAATGCTTTGGATAACTATGGCAGTATGGCTGTTCCTTCGAGATCGTAATTGAGTTAGTGTGTGTATCCTTAAAAGCATACATAAATACTGTATCTATTCTTGCTTTTGCTATGAAGGAGGAAACACTAGATTAGACGACTCGTATGGAAGTTCTTTCAACCCCATTCCTTCCCAGTTTGATCCTAGCTTGTGGTGTACTCTTATATTTTGTGATGATAATATTATTCGATAGACTTTAGATACTTGTCAATTGCAGGTGACTTCGTACTTTTTTCGGTTCTTTTGATACTCCAACCAAATGTTGGCGAATGTATATGACTAGAGACACTGAACACTCAGAGAAAATATCTTGTCACGTTTATTACAGACACTGTCTAAAGCTTGTACAGAAGCAAATCAAGACCGGACAAAGGTGGCATTTTAGCTGATCCAAGTTTGTGTAATATATGTACCACGGGTGTAAATCTGCTATCACAATTCACCATCAAATCGACTTCCGATTTTCTTCCCCGATGGTCTAGTGGTCATGATTTCCGCTTGTCAATCAAGTATGATTAGTAAGCGCGGGAGACCGGGGTTCGATTCCCCGTCGAGGAGTCCTTTTTGCCCTTTTTGACATCCCTACGTGTTTATTTTACGTCGGGATGTCCATTTTTGCAACCGGAATCGTCGAGAACGGTCATTTCGTTGTGTTTTTGATGTTTTTGTGATGTGCTGTGAGTTTCGCACGTGTTGGAGGAAATTAGGGCTTAACCCTAAGTGACTATGTCAAAAGGGGCAACAGGCTCAAAGGTATTATGTGCCAAACTGTGAAGGAGCATAGATAAAATTATCCTGATTATTGGAGAGGATAGAGTGAGTATAATCGTGCTATCTGCTCCAGTTTGCGGCTGTCATAAATCAGCTATCTCTGTGTCTCCACGATGCCAAGTACTGGAGCACCACACGCTTGTCTCGATGAGGCAGCTCAAAGGCAACATCCAACCTCAACACATCAGATAGCAAACCCATCTCTTAATCTTTCCCCGCGAGTTTAGCATATCTTGCACCTGCCAAGTTGCACCTGTGCCCATGTCAAGAACGCCTATCTCTCAGTTATTTGCCTTTCAATCCTCCGATTGACTGGATTTTGCTGATAGTTGTCAATCTCCTGCGGCTCTCCTCTTAGCCCTCAGCCGTGCTCGCCAAAGGCCTGAATCATCTTCCCTGGTGCCTGGCAGATCGGAATTTTGTGTTGTTCTGATTGGGCATGATGTGAGTGACAGGACTTGAATTGCTTGTGTGCCTGCATGACATCTCTTATCTTTAACGTGGGGGGCTGTGAGTGCTTCGTGGTGGGGTAAGCTGCTTGATACAGGACTCCGTTCACAAGGAACCTTCCTATACCACCTACCTCTCCTGGACAAGCTCCTTGGTAAGCAAGTAGGCAGTGTATAAAGTGCTCTTCAACCATATTGTTTCCTGCTTTTTCTGTTTGTTCAGTATCTCCGGCTGTGCTGTTGTAGTCTCAAAACTCTAGAAGAATTAGGCCTGGTTGCCTGTCACTCGCTACTACTCTTTCACTCGCTTTTTGAAAGTCTCTCACTTTGACCACCATGCGCGCCTCATTCGCTAGCATGCTTCTAGCCTTCCTCAGTGTCCTCGCCAACCCTGCTTCTTCTGCTTTCACCACAACCGGCAGCACTGTCATTCTCAATGACATCGCCTATTATATTCCTGGAACCTCAGTCGCCACTGTTAACCTGAATGGTGGCAGAATCTGGCCAGGATGGGGCTTTGGCAACAAGAACAACTTGGGCGAAGGCCTTGTGCCTATGACTGTTGTTTCAGGTCCTAGTGGCTTCGATGCGCAAGCTGTGGCTAACGCTCTTGGAGCTGCTGATGACGTCTGGCAATCAGGCTTCTTAGAGGGTAAGTTCATGCCGATTCGTCACTGTACTCGAGGACTAACCCTGCTTTTTCAGTCCTGTATGTCCAATATAACACTACCGTTTGGGGACGTCCTGCGCCTCAGATGTACAACGCTACTTCAGGAACCACAGTCATTACAACCCACGGTGGCAAGCTCCCCTCCGGCCCTTACTTCGTCGACGCCAGTAGTGGTGCTGTATACCAGGCTTACCGTCTTTACTCCGATACCATTGGAGCTTTCACCGAGACAGCCATTTCCAACACCGATGGTACTTTCAGCGTCCTTCCTGCAAATGTTCCTGGTCAGCATCTCGCTGTCGCCGTGCCGTCTCGTTCTTATTTCACCAAGACTGCTGACAAGCCTCTTGCTGGTGTGCGTCTTGGTGTTAAGGTAAAACAATATATTTGCTCAATGCATAGTTGATAGTGAACTGATAATAAAAACGGTAGGACATCTACGACGTCGCTGGGATGCGCACTAGCAATGGCAACCGTGCTTGGTACCACTTCTACCCACCTGCGAATGTGACTGCTGTTGCTGTTCAGAAGCTGGTTGACGCAGGTGCTGTCATTGTTGGCAAGATGTTGACTTCTCAAGTAAGCTGTATGTCGTGTGGGAACTTCAATGTCCTCGGCTAACCCCTAATTAGTTCGCTAACGGTGAGAGCGCGACAGCTGATTGTGAGTAAAGGTCTACTGACGTCGACGTGAATACATCTAACAATTCATAGGGGTCGACTACCACGAGAGCTTCAACCCACGTGGTGATGGCTACCAGGATACCTCATCTTCATCTTCCGGACCTGGCGCTGGTGCAGGTGCCTACTCCTGGCTTGATCTTACAATCGGTTCAGACACTGGCGGCAGTATTCGTGGCCCATCTGGAGTTCAAGGACTTTTCGGCAACAGACCCAGCCACGACGAAGTCTCTCTTGCAGGTGTCATGCCTCTTGCTCCTGAGCTCGACACAGCCGGCTTCCTCTGCCGTGACCCTGAAATCTGGACTGCTGCTTCGCGTGTGATGTACTCTAGTCTTTCTTGGGCATCCACCGCCTTCCCAAAAACCCTCTACACCCTCAACTTCCCTACCACCGCAAGCACTCCCGGCAACGCCGTCCTGCTCGGTTTCCTTCGCAACTTAACCAGCTTTCTGGGCACCAACTCCACACCATTCAGCCTTGCCAGTGCTTGGGCAGCAAACCCTCCCGCCGCAGCACCAGGCAACGTGTCCCTCACTCAAATCCTCAACATCACCTACCCCATCCTCATCTCAAAGGAGCAGACCATGCTTGTCCGTGACCCTTTCTACGCCGCCTATGGAGCTGCGATGGGTGGCCGCAAGCCCTTCGTCGACCCAGCACCATTGGTCCGTTGGGCCTTCGGCGATGCTTACCCCACCAGCGCTTTGACTGATGCCATCAACAACCAAACACTCTTTGCCAACTGGTTTAACAGCCAAGTCCTCGTTGCCAACACGAGCTCGCCTACTTGCTCCAATGCCATCATGTTATACGTAGGCTCCTCTGCACAACAAAACCCGAGAAACCAGTACTTTAGCGGTCCGGGCGTACCATATGGCTTCAGCAGTGGTCGTATTTCTCCGTAAGTTTTGGTGCTTGATCTGATTCACAGCACTGCCTTAACATGCTAACACTTTACATTAGCTTTGCTGGAAATCCCGATTTCGTCTATCCAGTCGGTCAAGCAGCTTACAACAGCGTCATCACTGGTGTACAGGAGGTTCTTCCCGTGGCTGTCGACATCATGGTCGCAAGGGGTTGTGATAATGTCTTGTTCAAGCTTTCTGAAGCTCTTATCAAAGCAGGCATTCTTAACATCAGTCAGCCTGGCAGGTCGCTGGTCGATGGTGGTGAGATCTTGTACAAGCGTGAGGCTACTATGCCGTTCGAGCAAGCTTTGGAGGTCAGAGTATCAATGGAAGAGTTTGCACAGTAGAGTTGAAGGAGATGGCGCGGAAAAGTCGTATGGAAATTGTGGACATTGTATATATTGTAGATAATGCTCGAAGTTTTGACGTAGAACGGTCATTCGGCAGTGGTGCTGTATCCTTACAAATGGTAAGTACAGCTATACTTCGTATGCTCCGCGGGACTTTGTATCTGCCTTCTGACGTAGCTAGGTGTCATGAGAAGGTCATGATGTATCGTATATCGACAACTTACTCATCTGGCAAGGAAATTGCTCTCACATCAGCAATACAGCCACGATCGATGATCAAGCCACATCTTGAGTATGGCCATGCCGTCGGTTTCTCGCAGCCAAGCCACACCACGTCTTGTCGTAGAACCGTGATTATGTACTCCGGCGAATAACCCAATGGACCCCTTACGTGTATGTTTCAGCTAGGCTACTGAGAACGGTGAGATCCAGACACAGTAAGATCGTCAATACCAGGGAGAGGCTGTTTCTTTTTAGTCTATCTTCGAGGATAGTTTGTTATCATAATGCCTACCTTAGTTGCATAAAGAACTTCTCGCTTTGGTTCAACGATATCTATATCGCATAGTCTTCTTGCACCGCTCACACGCTTCGGTGGCTGAAAACTAGTCCCTGTCGCTGCGGTTATGCTGCGTTTGGTTTCACGATGTACGCTACCTCCGGCTGCTTCAGGAGCGAAAACGAATTCTTCGAAAATTTGCCATTGCAGGAAGGCAGTCACGACCACTTATGACTTCACTCTCGTGTCCAACGAAAGGCGCTCCACTACCCTCATATCAACAATGCCTTTCATAACATTCTTGAAATGCAAGAGCTCTGACGTTGCCCGATTGACCACCTCTGGTTTACTTGCATCCACCACGCAGACAGCAGCTTGTAGGGTGTACGCTCCACTAGCATCAAGAAATCTACATTTCTTCTCCGCTGGGATGTCCTCTCTCTTAAGCTTTGGTAGTGGAGCCTGTGCATCTGGTAGCATCAGTATACGTGTCAACCGTAGGGCGACGTCTTGATACGTGAAGGATTGGCCATGTTGGAGATACTGGGTTACAAATCTACAGCGCAGTCATATGTGTTAGCATGAACCCTATATGAGGGGACGTATGTATACAGGGCATGACGAACGTGTAGCCTATTCCTTCCATGAAATCGATAGCATCACCTTCCTCCAGCTGGGTGATTGTGATCATTCTTGCGGTTACAGGCCTGGCGCCTGGTTCAGGTACGTCGTGAAAGACCATTTGCCATCTTGAAGTTGATGATGTCTCTGCTAATTTACTACTACTGCTGTTGCCGTTCAGCATCCCATTTGACTCGTCTTCTACTTTCATTCGATCTTCATCATGTGTCCCGTTCATGTCCATGTCCTGCTGCTCTGATTCAACATTCTCGGTTCCTTTCTGGGCCTCTAGTACTTCCACCAGCTTCACATAGTATACATCTGTGCTCGCAGTCTGTGCTTGCTTCGCCAGCTTTGCTGTATCTTGTATGGCTTGACTTCCTCCTACTTGTGCTGCTTGTCTTGTGGGAATTACGGTCGGTCTGAAAACGAGGTGACGTTCAGAGACAGGCACAGGTGGCATCGCAGCAATGCCGGCGAGTACGTGCAGGAGCTGAGTGTGCCGCGATGAGGCGACTTGGCCGTGAAGAGAGTATTCATGCATCTTGCGGACCAGTATGAGCGGAGAGGCAGCCCTCGCTCTGTTTTCCTCGAGGCCGTCACAAAGTCGCGCTTGGTAAATCGAACTAGCATTTGACAAGATCACAGCTCAGCAGCAGCAGCGGTAGCAGAGAAACATCTTGGTCGGTGTGTGTTGTCACCAGCAAAAGAAGATCAACAACAACAACACGGGGGTCAAAATCAGGGTCTCGTCCAAAACATCCGTAGGTCAAATGTATGACCAGATGAAGTAGCTAGTCCGATATCCACTTGCGTCTCATTCGCTACTCAAAGGCTAGACGCCGCCGGAAAGCGACTCCTCCGAGCGCAGTGTCGCCTTCTGCCATCTGGGCTTTCTTACTATATGACACCTGCATTGCGCAGCATGCCTACTGTTTCAGCAGCAGACATGCAAGGGCAAGGAGGAGGAGGATATGGTAGCGCTTTTGGCTATCAGACAACTCCGGACAATGGAGAAGGCAGCAGCAGACGTCCACCTCCACGACAGGCCGAGCCTACCTACAACCCGCCGACGATAGGTGGCGACGGTTTTGACATCTTCGAATGGCACGCAGCATATCTCAGCTGCCAGCGCTTTTTCCTGGATCATGGCCAATATGAACCAGGTAGTCAAGCCGTCACAGCATTACTGAACATTCTACTACCTCATCAATTACCCAAACCAATCACTAGCTGGGCAGATCCCGAGTTCACGAGTCCTACTGCACGCTTCGCCTCTACATACGTCCCGCCTGGTGCCACGGCGCCACGACCAGAGCCTGTTCCATTGCCCGGTCCTCCAAAGATGCCCAACTTCATCTCTCTCATCCCCTACGTGCGGCGTTTCGTTATTACAGGCTTCGATAACGATGCAATCTTACATGGTTTCTTTGGCGACGACTATAAGAAAGCTATCATGCCTCTACGGGAGTGCGAAAGAAGGAATTACTTGTTTGTTGCCAAGAGTGGAGGTTGGGAAAAAGCAAAAGCGCAATATGATATGGATCCTACTCAATCTGTGCCTTGGATGCGAGCACCTAAGGACATTCAAGATCTGGAGCTGGAGAACGCAGAGAAGACATGGAATGCGTGGCATGCGCTGGAAGATTGGACCGCAGGTTCCCGTATGCCAGATGGAGTGGGTGAAGACGGACCCTCTGGACGACGCCATCAGGGAGATCATGAAAGAGGAGGAGGTGGAATGTTTGGCTGAAAGACCATCCAAATGTTTGAAACAAACTAAGATTATACAGGCAGTCATCGTTCTGGCTTTAACAACACTCTTCGACAACAGGCTCGCTGTTGCATGAAGGACAGAAGGTCGACTTCTACTCGCCTTACTTGCCAATATATTTACACTCAAGACAAGATAGGAAGGTGCTCACACGATAAGCTTCTTATGTGGGGCAAAGCGACCTCGGAATTACTTTTTGTTTAACAATTTGTCAAAGCGATATTCAATTACAAAAAGGTAGAAGCACCCCTTCGATATCTCAGCTCTAGCTTCGTCGATTCTCTAAAACTGGAAATTGAGCAAACGATCAGACTGGAATACTCCGAAAATGACTTCGATGAAAGTCTCGGAAGGCGAAGTAGACTTCCATGTACCAAATGCAAGCAAGCCATGCAAGACATGGTATAAGATCGTTGGCGACTTGGCTTCGACAGATTGCCCTTTAGTCACCCTCCATGGAGGACCAGGCATGGCCTGCGAATACCTCACGCCCTTGCAAGACCTAAATCCTCGTTACGGCACCACTGTCGTCTTCTACGATCAGCTAGGATGTGGGCGAAGCACTCACCTGCAGGAGAAAAACGGCGACACTGCTTTCTGGACAGCCGAGCTCTTCATCAACGAGCTCAATAACCTGCTCGAAAAGCTCAATATCATAAGGTACGACCTTTACGGCCAGTCTTGGGGCGGTATGCTTGGAAGCCTCATTGCTTCACAACGACCAAAAGGTCTCCGCAAGCTCATCATCAGTAACTCCCCAGCCAAGATGAGTGACTGGGCCAAATCTTGTGCCGAATGGCGTGTCCAATTGCCCAAAGAAGTCGACGCTACACTATTGAAGCACGAACAGGCCGGCACAATAACACATCCAGACTATGAAGCAGCCACAAACACCTTCTACGAACGCCATGTATGCCGAGCCCTCCCCTGGGCGCCCGAGATCAATCGAACTTTCGACTGGCTTAAGGAGGATCCAACAGTCTATCACACCATGAACGGACCCACCGAGTTTCATGTCATTGGACCTATGAAAAACTGGGATACGACTGAAGAGTGCAAGCTGATTGAAGTGGAGACGTTGGTGATTAGTGCGAGATACGACGAGGGAAAAGAGTTTGTCGCACTGCCTTTCTTCAAGAATATTGAGAAATGCAAGTGGGTTACTTTGGCCGAGTCGTCGCATTTGTCGATGTGGGAGGAGAGGGAGAGGTATAATGAGATTATTGGCGAGTTTTTGAGGGATTAACGGTAGAGATTGGATGGAGATTGTGTATGATATTATGTAAACAAAGTCTCTGAAGAAGCAGTGTCTGTGCTCTAATCAGTAACACATTCAGTGATGCTTCTGCCATATCCCTCTAAAGCCATAAATACCACTCATTGAATACAACCAAGAAACATGTCGACCCATAAGAAACATCACTTTCAAACAACAATCCCTACAAACACATCCCAAACCTCCTCCTCTCTTCCTCAAAGCCAAGCCCACAAGCCCAGACAACGATGAAAAGCATTCGCATCAGCCCCCAGCAGTGTAATAGAGGCGACACGGTGCAAGTCTCGAGCATGCGCAGGCACAGAGGCTCAGACTGCTAATCGTCAAAAAATTATGTTAATCATTACAGTCACCATATAGATGACCTCTTAGTGATTAAACTAAGAAGAACAGGTACTACACTTGATCTGAGCCAGAGTGGCAAAGAAGAGCTAAGGAGAAAAGAAGAAGAAAAAAGAAAGAGAGAGAGGGAAGGGAGTGTATTTTATAGATGTTTGGAAGTGGATTCGATGGGGCTTGGTGAGTCATAATGGAGAGTTGGTCATTGCAAATGCCAAGCGACATCTTGTCGACAGCCTTATATGAGTCACCATGTTTTGTTGTTGAGAAGTGAGGTTCTTGTGCTTTGAGATGTTTTGAGACTTGGTTGTTTGTCTTTGTTGATATCCTTAAGAAGCCTAAAGTGGTCACGGCGAAGTATCGTCGAGAAGACGGGCAAGTTTTGGTGCTGTGTCTTACATCTTAGTTTTGAAACGCTTAATTACGATCTGTTTGTACCATCTAATTAGTCTAGTATGCAAAATAGTCTGAGCAATAAGCAATGCGTGTGTCAATGACCCATCTGCTCCAGTTACGCCATTGCCGAAATATCACATCATATCGTCGTTGCCAAAATCATTTCCAGCCACCGTCTTTCCGACCACTACTCTACTTACTTCAATCAGTCTTGACGTCTCTAGCGTCCGCCATGTGTCCAGCAACCGCAAGTACCGTGCTTCCCAATCCTATCGGTGCGCCACCAAGTCCACCCTCAGTCTGTCCTTCGACCTCCCCTCTCAACATAATCTCTTCCTGCAACACTCTCTCCTCATACTTCTTCATCCTCTCCATCTTAAACCCACTCTCCTCCTCTTCGTCCTCACTAAAAACGCCACCATCCCCATCATCACCCTCACCCACAACAGTCACACTCCCCGCATCATCACCATCATCATCCACAACCCCCTCCTTCATCCAAAAACTCTCCACCGCGCCCACCACCGCAACAACAGCAGTAACCCACCACACAAACACACTAACGCCCTTTTCCTCACCCACATTGAACAACCAGCCCGCTAACGTCGGACCCACCGCCCTCGCACCACTCGCAAAACTCGCACTCATCCCATTCACCACACCCATCATATGCTCCATGCCGGCATCTTTCACCGTATTGCTAATCATAATCAAAATCGTCAAGTACGCAAGACAGCCCCAGCTTGTTTTCCACAAGCACATGAATCCCAGCGCGGCCCATTGCGGCCAGCTGTTGGCAGGTAAGCGGGAGATGTAGGGGGTGAAGAGGTAGAGCAGAGGCCAGGTGAAGGCTGTGAAGCGGAAGGTCGAGAGGTAGCCGTAGTGTCGGATTATGGGGGGTGCGGCGATGAGTTGGAAGAACATGGAGTAGATTGCCTGCAGGGAGAAGACCCAGCCGATTGAGATGGGCGTTAGGCCGAGGCCGCCGGTGAAATGGATTGCGTTGTCGGTTGGGGAGGGGGAGGGTGGGAGGGAGAGGAAGACGGGGAGGAGTTGATCTAGTTCGATTGTGTGGCTGTATAATATTGGTTAGTATCGAAAGCTGGTAAGTAGGGGTGAGATGCCACAAGACTCACAAGGCGAGGATACCATACGCGATGATGGTTAGAGTGACCTGTGGTGTAAATGCTGCCCTAATTCCCTTAGGCAAAGGCTTCGTCGCGCTTTCGTACACCACAGGCTTAGCAGACGACGAATATTCCTTGTCATCAACCAAAGTCCTCGGCGTCGAAGCAGCCGACGAAGCAGGCGAGTCCCTTAATTCAATCTCATCCTTCAACAACCCCTCCGCCTCCTCATCCCGATCAGTCAAATCAACACACCCCGTCACATCACTCCTCTTCGCCTTATGTCTTGCCAACCTTGATGGCTTCCCTGCCCCCGTAACTATTCTTCCAACCCACTTCGCAAATTCCACTCCTCTGTCCCTCTCGTACCTTTTCGTCGGATGCGTCTCATGAAAGAACAAAATCGCAATCACCATTCCAAAACAAACCGTGCAACTCGCAAATAAATTCGGTAATAGAAACGGATACCTCTCCAACACAGGCCACTCACCCTTCTTGAATATTTCCGGATAGTTCGCCACGGGATCCGCCAGCGTACCGCCTAGAAAACTACCAACTACACTCCCCAATCCCCACGTCAATGGCAAAAACGTATATGCTCTAGGCTGATGCTCTTTCACAGTTACAATCTCCGCTACCATCGTCTGCAACACGCCTCCGTTGCCATTCAGCAATCCACCCACGAATCGCGCACCCAATGCCACGGGTAGACTGCGCGCGAACCCGAATGTCAACATGCTGATGCCAGTACCACCGAGGCCAACGAGCAGGACGGGCTTGCGGCCAATGCGATCGGAGAGACGGCCCCACATGGCGGAGCAGGAACATTCTGCGATTGCGAAGGAGGAGGTGACGAGGCCGGCGTAGAGGGAGATTTGGCGGTCGGTGGTGGTGATGTGGAAGGAGGCGATCATGTAGTAGATGTAGGGGAAGATTGACATGAAGGCTATGGGTTCGGCGAAGCGGGCGATTGCTGTGGTGGGTTAGTTGTGAGGATTTTACGCTTGAAAGTCACGATTGTGTGTGGTATGAGGAGGGGACTGGACATCAGCCTGACATAGATGTGGGAAGGTCATATAGAGCATGATGCTACTTCTTCTGAAGCACGATCATTACAGAAAAAAGAACTTACACAATATAAGCAACTGCCTTAATGGAAAAGGCGTATCAGGTCTTGCCTTGGCAGGCTTCTTCACTGGTGTAGACGCCATATTTGATTTCTTTCTTTCTTTTCTGTTCTCTGCTCTCAGAAATACACCGCAGATATCACAGCAGCAGGCAACTCGGAGCAAAGATAATGATGCCGCACATTCAATTGCACTTGCAAATACACTCAGAAGTCAAGAATATCGAATCGAAAGGGCACCCGGACATGAACAGCCATCCAGTAGTAGCAGCAATAGGCAATGATGGAGAGAACGAACGTGCAATAACAAAAGAAGCATAGGAAAAGGCGGAATGGCAGGATATCAAAGATTAGAGAATTGTGACGTTTTCCCCACGGGCAATTCATGCTTTCACAACGACCCACCTGGAAGGGAGATGCAGCGAGGAATATTAGACTTCTCATGCATAATCAATAATTAATCCAGCAGTATTATACCTCACGCCTCGCTGGCTCATCCAGAAGAGCTTTCTTCCCAGCACAATCATGATGCTAGAATGTCTGACAAGAGTAGCACAGACATCATGATGATTTAATGACTTGAAGTGTGAGATTTGAGAGTTCAGCCTAAGTAGTAAGCTTAGACTGTCAGTTCCATCATCGATGATCGAGAGGGGCACACGGCAAAGTTGTTGAGAATGCCATGTTGACGTTTTCGGTTCATACGGAGGGAGATGCAGCGTAGCCCAACTAGGCAGGCGGAAGACGAGAGGACATAGCAGAGGACTGATTGGCCATGGAGCTTAAGATACTTCTTTCCACTTCACTTTGCTGGTACATACATCTTGCAGTACACATTGTCGACATATTGGACAAAGAAACAAAGAACACCATCTCTTCATCATATGTTTACTCCTATATTCATTCAGTCCAGCTAACCAGTAGCCATTTGATACAAGACATACAACAAACAACCTCGATACACAATACAGATCAACATTTCCACGCCAGCGCAGTCCAGTGATGCATACATGGCATCTCGGCGCCATCAATCCTGTCTCATGCTTCACTCATTCATACAAGTATGTTCAGATCTCCATCCACCCGGCACAGCCAGGCTTTGATATTCCCAATATGTGCAAAATTTCCGTTCCACCTTCTCCATATGTCCACTCATAACCTTCGTTGAATCGATGAGGTGATGCTTTCACCACAACCAGCTCCTCTCCATCTCGGCACGTCTGGTGAATGCCTCGATGGGTGCGGTACCAGTTGCGGTATACTTCGTCATGAAGCCGCTGCTTGCGCCTGTGGCGGTAGTGTAGTAGCTTGTGGAGAGGGGATCGACTGTTGGGTAAGGAGCTGAAGATGAAGCGCTACCTTGGATAGGCATAACACTTTGGGTAACCATCTGGACGACAATGGAGACTGTAGTCGTTTCCGTGGCTGTAATCGTTGCTGCAGCGGCGGTCTCGACTGCAGTAATTGTGATAGTAGAGGCAGGTATGCTACAGCTTGATTCGGAGATGGTGATTGTAGCAGGTGCGAGGCTACAGCTGGAATCGGAGGCTGTTACGGTCACCGTGGCAGTAGCGCCGCTGTCAGAGGACATGCTCGTGGAAGAGGCAGAACCGGACAAGCTAGTACCATTTAGTGCACCAGCGGTAGCTTGGTGATAGTTGGCGCCTGGGTAGACGGTGAAGAAGCTGGTCATTGTGTGGGTGATGTAGCTTGTTGTCCATGGTGCGACTGAGGCTGATGTGGTCGTTGTGGTCAAGGCTGATGTGATGGCAGCGTTGGATGGAAGAGTTGCCGTGACGTTCTGTTACTTTGCGTTAGTGATTACTTCAGAGTAAACTACGATGTGTGCTTACAGTAGTGCGTGTCAGGGTAATGGTGCTGTGCAGAGTGGTTGTGTAAGTAGAAGTGGAACCATTAACGTGAGTAGTAAGAGTCGCGACAGAGCTGGTGGCGCTGGTGATTGTCTCAGTTGTGAGAGAGGAAGATGCAGCAGTCGCAGACACAACAGTCGTCTCGACAGTCGTCTGGATAGGAATGACCGCAGTGATGACGTGAGGTGTAGCAGTCAAAGGACAGTCCGTGACCGAGGCGGGACACTCGGAAATCGTCATCGTGGTCGTGGAGTAGCGGGTGATGGTCGTGTAGCTGGTCGACTCAGACGTGATTGGTGCGACAGTCACGTTGGAAGGGAAAGGTACAGTCGCATTGGCTGAAGCGGCAAAGACGGGAGCGACAGTTGAGTTGAACAGAACTGAGCTGGATGCAAGAGGCGCAGATGAGGTGATGTAAGCAGATGGCTCAGCACTGATGGCCTCTGCAGTAACAGATGCAGAACTTGCGCTCGAGCTGGATCCGAAAGTCATCTGGATGATTGAGGTAGAGGTCAAAGTTGTGTGCGATGCGCTGTCCGTTGAGGTAGCCGACAAGTCGGAAGCGCTGACAGCAGGCACAACTGAAGCACTGCCTGATGAGGCTGGGTCAATAAGGACGGCAGTGGAGTGGTTGGAGTAGATGGTGCTGTAAGAGGTGACCAAAGGTGACGCTGCAGCGCCATATGGCTCGGGTGCTTGACGGCGAGCGTGGATGTGGTGGTGTTGGCCACTAGCAGCCGAAGCCGCGCTGGAGAGGGTGGCCAGCAGAGCAAAGGTGTTTGTGAAGAGCATCTTGAGTTTGTGGTGTTGTGGTTGTGTGGAAGGTAGCTATATACGTCTGAGGTATCTTTGATCTTCTACGACGGCTCGCGTACGCAGATTGGTATGTAGTTGATTGACGTGAGGGGTAGAATCTGAAACAAGTGAAGGAATGTAGAGAGTGTGTTGTGTCAAAGAACGTGAATGCCGACGGGCTGTAGATGGAGAGAGAATGTGAAGAAAGAAGAAGAAGAGATGAAGAGATGAAGAGATGAAACAAGCTTGAGCGACGACGAGGTAGAGGAAATGAAAGGAAACCGATCAAATAAGAGTCGAGCTCTTCAAACACACACATCATCACAACCTTCGGAGCGCCTCAGTGCAATTTCCAGCAAGGGCGCGTTTGGGGCGTTCAAAACAGACTAGCTCCATGCACATAAGCCTACGCAGCCAATAAGAATGCTACGGGACGCGGCTTGGCCTTGCCTAGACTGAAACGTGAAACCCTAAAGGTCTGTTTTGTTTTTGTAACATCAAAACACAAGCAAAAAGCGTCCTTAGCAACCAAGTCCGTCCAGAATAGCTATGCTGCTGCAGTCTTGACCTCTAGCAACTCAAGCAACTCGTTTCCTGCCATTGTCTCACCTTTCGTACCTATAACCGCCCATCCAAGGCAATGTTTCAGAATCCGACACGTATGCGCCGTCGCGTGCTCATGGCACAAACCCTTCCTTCCTCCAAGCTCGGGCACTTTGAATACGAGCACAAACAACAAACATACAACATAGATACACTGAATATAGAACTCCCTTCCAAGCTAACCCCTCTTCTTCGGACACTTATTGTGAACTGCTCCGTGCATATACAATATGCAGGTGAATTGAGCGTGCATAAAATCGTCGTCGTAATACGAGAATGGCCGTGCCTAGAGACCTTATTTTTGGGAGCCGGGTATTGGTAGTTGAGCTCCTGAGGCATCTATCTTATGCTCCTAAAAAGGACGTGTTGTAGAGACTGACGAGCTATTCTTAGTAGTGGCGATAATGCTTGAGAATGGCAATCATGATATGCAGAACATTTCATTCTCTACTATTCTATATAAAGCGCACATCTAGGCGCAACATTGATCGCCCACAAATTTATCCCGTTCCATTCGATGCAGGTATCGTGCATGAGTTTCTATTAGACTCAAATAAAATCCCATTCTTAAAAAAGTATCCCACGAATATACTGGGGTTGTCGTATAGTACAAAAGAATCGAAAATGTTTCGTCGTTAGTATCGTAAACACATTATTTTTTTCATTTTTCACTGTTGCTGTCACTCCTCCCTGACTTGCGCACAACGCGAATGCTTTCAGAGCGTTCGCGGCGACGTGCAAGCTGAGCATTGGACACACTGCCGCTACGACCAGTGCGGCGCTTTTTTGACATCATGAGGAATCCTTCATCAGAATCTTCGTCGTCGTTATCGGCTTCGTCGGTGATTGCTGAGCTGCTCTGGTAGGAGGTAGTTCGCGGAGGCATAGGAGCGCTGAATCTGTTATTGAAGCCGCGCAGAGGTGTGGGCCTCGACTCCGAAGGAGGGTCGACTTGACTCTCGTGAAGTGTTTCGCCAGAAGAATCGGTGCCTGTGGACTCGGGCATAGACGGTTTGTTGCTGCTAACATCTGTATGCTCATATTCGGGCACATACGAAGTAGAGCTGACTGAAGGCATCGAGGGATATGAAGTCGACTGAGAGAGGTTGAATTGATCGTCAGACGATGCGGAGGAAATTGGATTTAGTGGATTCGAGGTTCTGTGTCCAGAACCGCGCGCGTCGGGGAAGAAGCTGGTTCCAGTGCGTGACCTCAAGGGCGAAGTGGGCGCAGACGGGCGAGGTGGGGGCGGCATGAGTGCAGCATCGTCGTCGTCGGGGCTTGGAGGACAAGCACGTCCAGCAGTTGGAGGTCCTTGGCGCATTGCATTACGAGATGCATTGGATTGATCACGGGCTTGTTGCACCTCGAGGAGTCGTCGACGATTAAGCATATCCATAGCCTGGTTGTACTCCTCGTCTGTAGCTGCTTCATCGTTCGTAGTGTAATTCGCTGCGCCCGAGGACATACCTCCACCAAGATCACCTTGCGTTCCGCCGTGCCAACCTGGTAAAGACTGCGGCATTGACGCTCCAGATGCACTTCGGTGTCGTCCGCCTTGACTTGCTGTAGAACTTTTCCTCGAAGCTTCTGCCGCCAAGGAACTCTTGCGTGACGATGAACCGGCCACCCCAGATAGTGATTCAGTAAGCTCACCAACGGCCATTGTATTGCTCAGGGCTACTGTAGATTCACCATAAGGAGTATGTCCGCCAAAGGGAGTCTCTGGAGAACTAGTAGATTCGGGTGAGACCCAGGAGCTGCCAATACCATGTGTGCTGGATTCGCGGCTGACGGGCCTTCTGCCAAAGATAGTCGCCAGGGCTGGAACATATGGCTGCTGGCTGCTCTGAATCTGTTCAATACTGGTAGATTCGTCCTCCGCAGACTCAGCGATGGGAGAAGTGGTCGGTCTACGCTCAAAATCTGAGGCGCGAATGGTCCTGATGGAGGTCGCCGTGGAGAGATTCGATTGACTTCGATCTGGCATGGTCGGTCTGGGTGCGGCAATCGAGAATTCGGCAGGAGTTGGAGTATAAGAAGAATTGCGGGAGGATGTGTCTGAAGAGCCATGCTGAGACTGTGGCTCCGGGCTTGCAGTGACACTTCTGGCAAGGGGGTGTTCATAGCCACGTTCTTCGCGTTCGCGTGAAGCTCGAAGAGCATCGGAGATTGATTCACCGGCGAGAAGACTCTGGCGACGGGGATCTCTAGCTGTAGTTTCAGCGGCAGTCTGCAAGGACGTCGACGAACTGGTCTCTGAAGCACTCACGGAGCTGCCGCCACGCTTGCGCTGAGCTGAGCGTGAGCCCAGTCCAACAGCACGACCAACACGACTGGTAATTGACCTAAGACGTTTGAGGGCGTTGAGCGGAACAACGGCTTCAGCTACATCCTCCTTGGAGATTTCAATCTTCTTTCCCTCGTCGAAACGCGCAGGGTCAGTAGCGTCAATCCAAGTCGTCGGATTAGGAAGGCCACGAATGACCCAAGGATGATGCTTAATCTCTTTAATGGTGATGCGTTTCTTTGGGTTCTTTGTTAGTAACCTCTTCAGCAGATCGTGCAGCTCGTCATCGATTCGCTCATGAACCCATTCATCTGGAGCGCGTTTGTCGACAGCATGGTATGTTCCTCGTGAAGGTCCAAAGGAAGGTCCATGTGAAGGGGATTTAGGCAATTGCTTGGTCTCGATAGCTTTGAGGCGTTTCTTTGGAATGACAATCTCTTCCTCTGCAATCCTGCGCATAAGCATGAACTCATTGTCAGCCTGGAAAGGCGTGCGGGCAAAGAGCATGCAGTACAAGGTCACTCCTAAAGCCCAAACATCAATCTGTCCTGTGAC
>Ga0160429_1000216_pt1 | contig 68414 bp, 54 predicted proteins | sample SolpanmetagenomR_FD_108199 | JGI IMG/M metagenome (GOLD analysis project Ga0160429, IMG submission 108199) | Solar panel surface microbial communities from Lawrence Berkeley National Laboratory, California, USA - R | ecosystem: Engineered > Built environment > Solar panel > Unclassified ... | reverse complement strand
GCGTAGGTCTGGAGGTTGCGCAGGGCGATTTCGCCCATCCGCACGCAGGTATCGGCCTTGAAGAGGTTGGCCCCGCCGTACACGGTGTGCACGGGCTGACGGTCGGGCCGGTCGCCGGGGTAGGTGTGCTGGAACTTAAGATTGGCCACGCCGAGCTGGTCGAGCAGGGCGGTTTTATCGGCGTCGTGGAGGCTGAGTTTCATGGGGCGGGGTAGGTTTCACCGCGGACAACGCGGCGGGTTTCGCGGAGGGGCGCGGAAATCACGAGCCGCGGTACGTGCTGTAGCCGAAGGGGTTAAGGAGCAGCGGCACGTGGTAATGCGTGTCGTCGGTGACGACAAAGCAGATGTCTACGAACGGATAAAAGCCGGTAGTGTGCTGCTGCTCAAAATATTGCTGGGTGAAGAAGCGGAGCTGGTAGGCGCCGGGCGCCAGCCGCTCTTCGGGCAGCAGCAGGTTGGCGAGGCGGCCGTCGGTGTTGGTAACGCCGCGGGCGATTTCGCGCCAGCCGGCCTCGTGGGCCCAGTCGTGCAGCACCACGGTAACGCCCGCCGCGGGGCGGCCCAGCGAAGTATCAAGAATGTGAGTGGTTATCTGGCTCATGCGAGTAGTTTTTCGAGGCGCAGGCGCGTGATTTTGGCCTGCTCGGCCATTGCAATTGTTATTTCCTGGCTAGGGTCATTGGGCAGCCGCGCCTGCAACAGCGCCAGCATTTCGGCGGCCGACTTGCCGGTGGCGCACACGATAAAGATGTAGCCAAATTTCTGCTCGTAAGCATTATTGCCGGCTGCTAGGGCCTCCAGGGTATCCTGCGAGGCTTGGCGCACGGCGCCCTGCTCGCCGGCCGCCCAGGCGGCGGTGCTGGCAAATTTCTCCCGCAGCGCGTTCACATCGCCGATTTTGGGGTGGTGGGTGAAGGCCTCGCGCCAGTCGGCCTCCGTCAGGCGGTACCAGGTGTGCTCGGCCGCCTCGTAGAGCGCTTTGGGCGTGGCGAAGGGAAACTGCTCGTTGAGGCCGGCTACCCAGGCCGCGGTGCCGCAGCAGGGAGCCAGGGCTGCGGCGCGGGCGGTGGGGGCCAGGGCGTTGAGGTCGGAAAGGGTCATGAAGGTAGAAGATTCACTCAGTTCTGGGTGTGCACGCAAGCGCGATAGCAAAGCGACTGTACCAGCCTGGCGACGAGTTTTCTCAGCGAAAATAATTCCAGCAACTACGCCCAACGTCATGATGATTAGCCCAGGTGTCAGCCCAGCTTGACCACCTAGCGCAACTCGCGCAGCCCAGCCTGCTACAACACCAATAATGACTGGTGAAGCTGCGATTTCCAGCCAAGCAACAGCTTCTGCCAGTCGGTCGGGCCAGTTCATTACATCACCGTCGGAAAACGGTTCACGTTCTTATAATAGATGTACACCGACGGCTCCTTGCCGATGCTGGCCGCCCACTGCTGGCAGAAGGGTGCCATCCAGATGGAGTCGCCCTTCTGCACCGGGTACCACTGCTGGTCGAGCATGTAGATGGCTTGGCCCTGCAAGTACAGCAGGCCGTGTTCCATAATGTGGGTTTCCACCATTGGCAGGTTGCCGCCGGGCTGGTAGGTGAAGATATTCACGGCCATGTCGAAGGCCAACGCATTGGGTAGCAGCTCCTGAATGCGCAGCGCCTCATCGCCCATGTACACGGGGGCTTTGCTATCGTCCTTCTCGCCCCAGCACACGCCGGGCGCGGCGTGGCCGGCCAGCGGCTCATACACCTTGTGGAAGGTGAGCACCTGCGCGCCGGCGGTGGGGTTTTTAAAGGTATACTCCTGGCCGACAGGTACGTACACGAACTTGCCCGCGGGCAGGATGCGGCTGTCGTCGCCGATGGTGGCCTGCACCTGGCCCTGCACTACGTAGAAAAAAATCTGGCTGACCTCGGTGCGGCCCATGAGCTGCCCGGCGTCGGTGAAGGTCACGAGCGTTTGGCAGAGGCGGGCGCCCATCTGCTCGTTGAGGATGACGTTGACGGTGCAGCCCGTCCAGCCGGGCACGTTGCTGTTGATGTAGCCATCGGGCGCGATAAGGGCGTGGGTGCGCCGCGTGACGGAGCGGGTGGTGGAGCCGAGGTGCATGAGGTGGGGTAGGAAGAGTCGGAGGGGAAATAAAAGCCGTTTGCCATTGCTTCGCAGGTTCGCAATGACCACTAACTTAGGCGTACTTATTTTTCAATTCAACTAAAAAACGCTCGGCCACTTGCAGCGCCGCCGCCACGTCGGCCGCTTCCACATTCTCCAGCGGGTTGTGGCTGATGCCTTTGTAGCAGCGAATGAAGGCCATCGTGGCCGGGGCTACGGCCGAGGCGGGCACCGCATCGTGGCCGGCGCCGCTCACCAGGCCATCGACCTCGTAGCCGCTGGCCGCAATGGCCTGGCCCAGGAGGCGGTTCAACTCGCGGTCGCACTGTACGGGCGCGGTGTACTGCACCAGTTGCCAGGCGAGGCCCAGCCCGCGCCGGGCCGCAATGGCCTGGGCCTGGGCCTGCAAGTCGGCGTAGGCAGCGGCCAGCTGGGCGGCGTCGGGGCTGCGCAAATCGAGGCTGTGCACCACCTGGCCGGGAATAACGTTGCTGGCCGAGTACGGAATGCGCAGCTGGCCTACCGTGGCCACCAGCCCCCGGCCGTGGGTTAGCGCGAAGGCCTCGGCGGCCAGCACAAACTCGGCGGCGGCGGCCAGCGCATCCTGGCGCAGGGCCATCGGCACGGTGCCGGCGTGGCCGGCCATGCCGGTCCAGGTTAGCTCCACGCGCTGCTGCCCGGCAATGGCCGTGACCAGCGCCACCGGCACGCCGCTTTCCCACAGCACCGGCCCCTGCTCGATGTGCAGCTCAAAGTACCCCAGCCACTCGGCGGCGGGCAGGGCATCGGTGGCGAGGCTAGCCACGTCGCCGCCCATCTCCGCAATGGCCTGGGCCAGCGTGATGCCGTCGGCATCGGGGCGCTGCAAAAGCGCGGGCTCGAAGGCCCCGGTAACCACCTTGCTGCCGAGGTAGGTGGTATGAAAGCGTACGCCTTCCTCATCACTGAAAGCAATTAATTCTAGGTGAAAAGGTAGCTCAATGCCTTGCTGGATAATGCTTTCCACTAGGTTCAGGCCCATGAGCACCCCGAGCGGGCCGTCGTATTTGCCGGCGTTTACCACGGTGTCGAGGTGCGAGGCCAGCACGAAGGTTTTGGCGCCCGGCCGGGGGCTGGCCAGCCGCCCGCGCAGGTTGCCGATGCCATCGAGCCGGGTGGCGAGGCCGGCGGCCTCAAACCAGCCCTGCACCAGGTCGCGCCCGCGCACGAAGGCCGGCGTGCCAAAGCGCCGCGTCACGGTGGCGCCCGTGGCGTCTTCGCTGATGGTGGCCAGGGCATCGATGCGGCTGAGAAGGTGCGCGGTGCGGGTTGCGTAATCAGTCATAGAATGTAGCGTAAGCTTTAGCTTGCGAGTGAGCGGGCGAGCAGGGCGTAGGCGAGGGCTGGGGAGCGTAGCTGCTGGCTGCGCTCACGCGCAAGCTAAAGCTTACGCCATGTACTCGGTTAGCACGCCAGCAATTGACCCCGGTTGAGGTGTAGAAAATCAGGGTGCCGGAAAACCTCCTCGCCGGCCAAAAAAGTGTGGGTAACCACGCCCGTCAGCTTGCGGTCCAGGTAGGGCGATACCTTGTGGCGGTGGTGCAGCAGCGCTTCCGTCACGGTAAATTTCTCCTCGGCGGCCAGCACCAGCAGGTCGGCGTCGTAGCCGCGGGCAAGCTGGCCTTTGCGGTGGCTTTGGCCGATGAGCCGGGCCGGGTTGGTGCTGAGCCAGCGGGCCAGGTCGGGGAGGGTGGCGCCGCGCGGGCGGGCGGCCGTCCAGAGCACGGGCAAGGCCAGTTGGAGCGAAGCAATGCCGCCCCAGGCGGTGGCAAAGTCGCCGCTGGCCAGCTGCTTGAGGTCGGGCGGGGCGGGCGAGTGGTCGGTAGCCACGAAGTCGATGAGGCCACTTTGCAGCGCCTGCCACAGCTGCTCATTATTGGCCCGCTCGCGGATGGGCGGCGCGCATTTGAACTGCGTCTGGCCGGCGGCAATGTCCTCGGCGTTGAAGAACAGGTAGTGCTGGCCGGTTTCCACGGTCAGAGGCAAGCCCTGGGCTTTGGCTTCGGCAATGGCGGCCAGTGAATTAGCCGAGGAAAGGTGCACGATGTGCACCGGGCAGCGGTACTCGGCACACAGCCGAATCAGAAGCTTGATGGCCTCGTCTTCCCAGCTTTTGGGGCGCGAAGCCAAGTAGTTCTGATAGGAGCGGGTGTCGCCTTTTTTCCATTCGTCGTTGTCTTCGGAAAGCTCGCAATGCACCAGCAGCGGCCGGCCGTGGCGGGCCAGAATGGGCATGGCGCGGCGCAAATCAGCCTCGGTGGCATTCGGAAAATCATCGATGCCCGAGTGCGTGAGAAATGCCTTGAAGCCTAGCACGCCGGCCGCGATGAGCGGCTCGATTTCGGCCGCATTGCCGGGCACGATGCCGCCCCAGAAGCCCACGTTGCAGTGCCGCTGGCCTTGGGTAGCGGCCTGCTTGATGCGCAGGTTTTCGACCGAGGTTGTGACGGGCGCCGAATTCAACGGCATATCAACCAGCGTGGTGAGGCCGCCGGCCAGCGCGGCGCGGGTGCCGGTGTCGAAGCCTTCCCAATCGGTGCGGCCGGGCTCGTTGAGGTGCACGTGCGGGTCGATGACGCCGGGCAGGATGGCCGCCGTGCCCACGTCGAGCACCGGGCCGGCTACGGGGGCGTCGGGGGGCAGCACGTCGGCAATGCGGCCGCCTTGCAGCACCAGCAGCGCCGGGCGCTGGCCTTCGGGCGTGACGACGGCCGTGCTTTTCAGGAATAAATCGGGCATGTGGGCAGTACTAGGGTAGCGGCTGGCGACTATCTTGCCGCCCTCTTTTTGCCTCGCAATCTACACCGCCATGCCCATTAAACTCGGTACTAATGCCTACGGCAAAAACGCCGTGAACCTGTCGCGCATCATTCGCCACGGCAGCCACCACGAGTTTCGGCAGGTGAGCGTGAGCGTACAGCTGACGGGCGACTTCGACACGGCCCATACGCTGGGCGACAACTCGCTCATCCTGCCCACCGATACCCAGAAAAACACCGTGTACGCGCTGGCCAAGGAGCACTTTACGGGCACCATCGAGGCCTACGGACTGGTGCTGGCTAAGCACTTTGTGTCGCGCAACCCGCAGGTGCGCAAGGCCCGCATCGAGCTGGTGGAGCACCTGTGGCAGCGCATGAGCTTCGACGGCCAGGCGCACCCGCACGCCTTTACCGGCGGCGGCTCGGAGAAGCGCCGCGCCGTGGTGGAGCTGCCGGCCCACGGCCCGGCCACCGTGTGGGCCGGCCTCAAGGGCCTGCTGCTACTCAAAACTACCGATTCAGCCTTCGTGGGCTATCCCAAAGACGAGTACACGGTGCTGCCCGAAACCACTGACCGCATCTTGGCCACCGAGTGCGAGGCCGAGTGGGAATACACCGGCGCCGACCTCGATTTTGAGGCGTTGTACCAGCAAGTGCGGGCTAGCCTGCTGCGCACGTTTTCGGAACATAAGAGCCTCTCGGTGCAGCACACGCTCTACGCCATCGGTGAGAAAATCCTGGAAGAAACTGCCGAGGTGAAGGAAATCAGCCTCATCATGCCCAACAAGCATCACATTCCCTTCAACCTGGAGCCCTTTGGCCAAGCTAATACCAACGAGATTTTTGTGGCCACCGATGCGCCGTTTGGCTACATCACGGGCACGGTGGTGCGGGAGTAATGATGGGGGTGGAAATGCGGGAGGATGTGAAAATGTGAGAATTTCATTCTATGGCACTGGTACCTACTCCTACACGATAAATTGCCCACATTTACGCATTCAACCACCTTTTCTATAATTAGAATAATGCCCGCCACCCCCCGCGACCTGCCCGCCTGGACCCTGGCCGCCGCCGCCTTGCGCACCGGCCAGCCGGCCGCGCTGCTGTGCGTGGTGCGCAGTGCGGGCAGCAGCCCCGGCCGCCAGGGCTTCAAGATGGTGGTAACGGCCGACGCCGTGGCCGGCTCCATTGGCGGCGGCATCATGGAGCACAAATGGGTAGAACTGGCCCGCCAGCGCCTGCGCGAGGGCAACTATGCGCCGCTGCTGCGCCCCCAGATACACCGGCGCGAGGCCCCTGCCGACCGCTCGGGCATGATGTGCGCCGGCGAGCAGGAAGTGCTGCTGTGGCCGCTGCAAAACAGCGACCTGGCCGCCGTGGCCGCCATCGAAACGGCCTTGCGGCAGTTGAGCGGCGGGGCGTGGCGGGTGAGCGAGGTCAGCGGCTTGCAGTGGGCCGAGGAAGCGCCCGCCGAATTTTACGAGTACCAGCCCGGCCCGGCCTGGCACTACCGCGAGCAGCTGGGCTTCCGCGACCAGCTCACGATAGTGGGGGGCGGCCACGTGAGCCTGGCCCTGTCGCGGCTGGCCAGCCAGCTGGAGTTTGAGATAACTGTGCTCGACGACCGCGCCGACCTGCCGACGCTGGCTGCCAACCACTATGCGCACCACCGCTCGCAAACAGCCTACGAAACGCTGCGCGTGCTGCCCGGCCCGCGCCGCTTCGTAGTGGTAATGACCGTGGGCTACCGCACCGATGCCGTGGCCCTGCGCCGCCTGCTGGGCCAGCAATACGCCTACCTGGGCGTGCTAGGCAGCGCTACCAAAGTAGCCGAGCTGCGCCGGGTGCTGGCCACCGAGGGCTTCAACCTGGGTGAGTTGCGGGGTCCCATTGGCGTGCCAATAAGCAGCCGCACGCCGGAGGAAATCGCCGTGAGCGTGGCGGCCGAACTCATTGCGGTGCGCAATGCGCGGTAGTTAAGCAGGCTCCGACGTAGGTGGCGCTGGCGCAGCCTCTTCGCGGGCTTGCTCATCGAGCGTGTCTAATAGCTCTTCTTCGTGCCAGATTTGCTCAGGGTTGAACAAGCTGGTCATGGCGACGAGGTCGTTCAGGAGGTTGGGCTCGGTGGGCCGTTCAGGGTCGGGGGGGAGGGGCGAATCGGGTTGCATAAGTAGCCTACGCAAAATGGACTGCCTGGGGTGAAGCAAGGTGCTACAACCCCAGCAGCCGCCGGGCCGCGCCAACGATGGCCAGTTCTACCTGGCCCACGGGCTTCTGGGCGGCATCGAGTTGGAGCCGGGCGGCTGCCAGGGCGGCGGGTACCGCGGGCTGGCCCTGCTCCAGCTGGGTGAGGCGCGGAGTCAGCAGGCCGGCTACGAGGCCGAGCTGCACGGCCAGCGGGGCATATTCGGCCAGGCTGGGGTTAACGGCAAAAAGTGGCGTGAGCGCTTCGGGCACGGTCTGCCAGTCGGCTACCTGCTGGCGCAGGCTGGCGAGCTGGCGCTGGGCAGTGGGCGATAGTTTCGGTGGCGTGGCGGGGAAGGTCGGCACCCCAATGCTAAGGCCGGCAAGCAGGCTATCGGCCGTGGCGCCAAAGCGCCGGGCTGCGTCCGACTCGGCCGGGGTCGCGTCCACGAGGCGGGTGAGGGGCGTCTCGGTAGTGTATTTGAAGCCCTGGAAATGGCGCTTGTAGTCTCTCACCGGCTCGGCGAGGCCAGCCAGGGTTTGCAAGGCGGGCAGGGCGGCGGGGTAGGGGCTGGCCAACTGGCGCAGCAGGGCGGCGGGGGCGCGGCGGTGGCGCAAACCCAGCGCCTCCAACTCGCTGCTCACGAAGGCCAGGCGGCGATACATATCGGGTACGTCCTGGGTGAGGGCGGCGGGGCTCCACAGGCGCTCGGCCACGGCGGCGGCGCGGGGCCACACCCGGCTCTCGAAGATGACGCTGTCGGCAAACTCGGTCCACATGGCGGCCTCGCCGCCCAGCACGCGGCTGGCCAGCGAGTCGGGCACGCCTTGCAGCGGGTCGGCGGCGTAGTGGGTGGCGGCCGGGTAGTTGAGGTCGAGGTAGTAGCCGTGGGCGCGCAGGGCGGGGTGGCCCAGGCGCACGGCTTCGGCTACGGCCTTGGGGCCGCGCCAGCTTTCGACCACGATGGGCGCGGGAAGGTCGGGGCCGAGAATCTCATCCCAGCCGACCATCGTTTTGCCCAGCTTTTGGACGATGACGAGCAGCCGGCGGTTGAAATACGTTTGCAGTTGGTGCTTGTCGGGCACGGTGGTGCCGGGCTTCACGAAGCCCTTGGCTTGCATAAAGGCCGCGATGCGCGGGCTGCGCCGCCACTGCCGGCCGTCGTTCTCATCGCCGCCGATGTGAAAATACTTATCGGGAAACAGCCCGCTCATCTCGGTCAGCACCGAGTCGAGCATGGCATAGGTGCTTTCGCGGGTGGGGTCGAGCAGGGCCCAGTTCTGGCTGGTGCCCCAGCGGGTGGGCACGGCCTTGATGGAGTCGTTGGAGCCCAGGCGCGGGTAGGCGGCCAGCAGCGCGCCGGTGTGGCCGGGCAGGTCAAACTCGGGCACCACCCGAATGCCGCGCTGGGCGGCGTAGCGCACCACCTCGCGCACCTCGGCCTGGGTGTAGTAGCCGGTGGCGCCCGCCACGGTGTGCAGGCGCGGAAACAGCCGGCTCTCGACGCGCCAGCCCTGGTCGTCGCTCAGGTGCCAGTGCAGCACGTTGAGCTTCACGGCGGCCATGCCGTCGAGGTTGCGCTTTACCACGGCCACTGGCAAAAAGTGCCGCGCCGCATCGAGCAGCAGCCCGCGCCAGGCAAAGCGCGGCGCGTCCTGAATGTCGCATAGTTGGGCCCGCCAGCCCTTGGGCGTGCTCTCCAGCACTTGCCGAAACGTGGCCAGCCCGCGCTGCATGCCCAGCGGCCCCACGGCCGTGAGGGTGGCCCCGGCGGCCGTGATGCGCAGGTGGTAGCGCTCGTCAGTCGAGGTAGCCGGGCCCGTCACCTGCCGGCGCAGGGCCAGCAGCGGCGCGGTGGCAAAGCGGTAGTGGCCGGCCTGCCAGGTGGCCTGGGCGGGCACGGGCAGCAGCGGGCGCTGGGCCTGGGCACCAGTGCTAAGCCCAACTAGCAGCACGCAAAGTTTGGCGAATTTGCCCGCAAAGTTTACGAAAGCTAAGCCAGTGACACGTTGCGAAACTTCGCGTTTAAATATTGCGAAACTTCGCGCTGAATACTTCATATCATTCCCCTGGCCTTGAATTCCAGGTATTTATTAATGGTATTGGCCGTGAGCTGCTGCGGGGGCGTGAGCAGGGCCTGAATGCCGTAGCGCTGCAATTCCAGCACAATCTGGCGCTTTTCCTGCTGAAATTTTTCGGCGATGGTCTGGTTGTATACGTCGGCCGTCGTCTCGGCCGGCGCGTCGAGATAGGTGCGCAACTCGGTGTTTTCGAAAAAAACGACCAGCAGCAGGTGCGCCTTGCTCAGGGCGCGCAGGTAGGGCAATTGCCGTTCCATTCCCTGCAAGGTTTCGAAGTTGGTAAACAAAATCAGCAGGCTGCGCTGCCGGATGCGGGCGCGCACCGTGGCGTAGAGCAGCTCGTAGTCGGTTTCGAGATACTGCGTTTTTTGGCGGTACAGCACCTCCAGCAGGGCGCGCAGGTGGCCGGGGCGGCGCTCGGCGGGCACCACGGCGCCGGGCTTGTTGGAGAAGGTGACGAGGCCGGCCTTGTCGTGCTTGAGCAGGGCAATGTTGCTCAGCACCAGCGTGGCGTTGATGGCGTAGTCGAGCAGGCTCAGGCCTTCAAAAGGCATCCGCATCACGCGGCCCTTGTCGAGGAGGCAGTACACCTGCTGGGCGCGCTCGTCCTGAAAGTGGTTGACGACCAGCGTATCGGCCGGGCCGCCGGTGGCGCGCCGGGCGCTGGCCTTCCAGTTGATGGTGCGCGGGTCGTCGCCGCCGGCGTAGGGCCGGATTTGCTCGAACTCCATGCTCTGCCCCACCCGCCGGATGCGCTTGATGCCCACCTCGGTGAGGCGGTTGTGAATGGCCAGCAGCTCGTACTGCCGCATCTGCAAAAACGACGGGTACACCGGCACCACCTGGCCCTCGCGCCCGAAGCGGAAGCGCCGCCGCACCAGCCGCAGCGGCGAGGCGGCGTACACGTTCAGCGCCCCAAACTCGTATTCGCCGCGCTTGGTGGGCCGCAGCTGGTAGGTGATTATCTGCGTCTGACCGGGCTGGATGCTGGCCTCAAACAGCACATCGCGCCGCTGAAACTGGTGCGGAATCTCGTCTATCACCTCCACCCGAATGCCGAAGCGGTAGCGGCTTTCCAGGTACAGCTTTATGTCATTGTCGGAGCCGTTGGCCAGCTTTTCGCCCAGTACCCGCCGCCCAAATACCGGGCTGGCCCCGCCCGCTGCGGGCGCGTAGAGCAGCAGCGCATCGAGTGCCGTGAGCAGCCCGGCCACGCCCAGCAGCACCTCCAGCGGCCCCAGCAGCCAGGGTAGAAAGAAGCTGACCACGAAGCCGGCGATGAGGGCGGTGAGCAGGTAAAAAAAACGGGGCGTGAGAAAAAAGCTCATTGTTTTGTTTGGCATTGCAAGCGCACTGGCAGCCGACACTTCACACTCAGCGCGGCACCTCCACGCTCTGCACAATCACCTTTACCACCTCATCGGCCGTGCCGCCTTCCATCTCGCGCTCGGGCGTGAGCATAATGCGGTGGCGCAGCACCGGCGCGGCCAGAAACTGCACGTCCTCGGGCGTCACGAAGTCGCGGCCGCGCAGGGCGGCCAGGGCCTTGGCCCCGTTGAGCAGCGCAATGCTGGCGCGGGGCGAGGCCCCCAGGTACAGTGCCTTGTGCGCGCGCGTCTGACCCACGATTTTGGCAATGTATTCTAGCACGTTGGCTTCCACGCGCTGCTGGCCCACTTGCTGGCGCAGGGCGGCCAGGTCCTGGGCCGAGAGCACGGCCCGCACCTTATCGAGCGGCGTGCCGCCGAAGCCGCTGTGGTGGCCCTGGAGTATCTGAATTTCCTCGGCCAGGGTGGGGTAGCCCACGTGCAGCTTGAAGAGAAAGCGGTCGAGCTGCGCCTCGGGCAGGCGGTAGGTGCCTTCCTGCTCCACGGGGTTCTGGGTGGCCAGCACCACGAAGGGCGAGCCCAGCCGGTGCGCAGTGCCGTCCTGCGTCACGGTGCGCTCCTCCATCACCTCAAAGAGGGCCGACTGCGTTTTGGCCGGGGCGCGGTTGATTTCGTCAATGAGCACCACGCTGGCGAAGATGGGGCCGGGTCGAAACTCAAAGTTGCCCTGCGCGGGCCGGAAAATACTGGTGCCCAGCACGTCGGCCGGCATGAGGTCGGGCGTGAACTGGATGCGGCTGAACGGCACGTCGAGCGTGCGGGCCAGCAGCTTCGCCGTGAGCGTTTTGGCCACGCCGGGCACGCCTTCGAGCAGCACGTGGCCGTCGGCGAGCAGGGCCGTGAGCAGCAGTTCCAGCAAATCCTGCTGGCCCACTATCACCTGGCCGATTTGCTGACGCACGGCCTCGGTGCGGGCCGTGAGCTGCGCCAAGTCGGTGCGCGGGGCGAAGGGAATGGCTGCCGGAGCGGGCGGGGCAGCAGGCGGCTCGGGGGACTGGTAAGGCGTTTCGTTTTCCATAAAATCAAAGAGAAAGCTAAGTCAAAAAGTAGCCCGCACAAGCCGGGCCAGCCCCTACCTTGCGCCTCGCAACCGGGCTGGCGGGCGGCGAAAAGAGCGTAAAAAACGGGTCTGGAATAGCGTTAGGGCCCTTTATTAGAAAAATACAATTCGCTAAAAAGGCTGATTCCCGGCACAGTGCAAAAGTGATTTTTAGGTGGCTTCGCGCTTGAAATCGTGGATGGCGCGGCTCAGCTTGAGCAGTTCGGTGTCGGTGACGGTGGGTGCGGTGCGGGCAAAATTGATGTAGCGTACAAGCTCATCAACGCGGGCGCGGGGCACGCCCGCCTTCTGGCTCAGGCGCTCGCGGAAGGCTTCGTCGCCCAGGTCGGGCGCGGGCTCCTGGAAGCGCGTGCGCAGGTAGTCGAGGAAGAGCGCCGTTTTCTTTTCGGCAATGCGCTGGTGGTTGCTCCCCTGCTGGTAGAGGCTAGCCACGGTGCGCGTAAACAGCAGCGTGGTATTGGGCAGGGGCTTGATGACCGGGATAATGCGCTGCCGCCGCCGCGCCGCCATGAAGATGAACAGCACTGCCGTGGCCCACAGCAGGTAGTAGGCCGTGCGCAGGCCCGGGCTGCTGAACAGCACCCGCAGCACCGACTGCTCGCCCTCGCGGCCCTGCTTCTGGTACTCATCCCACCACACGGGGCGGCCGGTGGGCAGGTACGACAGCGCCGCCAGCGCGAATGCCCGCCGGCCCGGTGGCAGCACGAAGTAGTTGCCGAAGGCCAGCGGCACGGTGCAGACGTACACGTGGCCGCGCCCGCGGGGCAGGCCCAGCAGCACGGCGCGGCCCCGCGCATCGGTGGCCAGCACGGCGCCCGCGCGGCCGGGCCGCAGGGCCAGCCGCACGCTGGCCGCCGAGGCCGGCAGCCGTAGTGCCGCGCTGGCCAGGCCCGGCGCGGTGAAGCGCACCTGCACCGAATCGGGGGCACCTAGGCTGGGAGGGGTAGCCGAATCGGCTGCGAAAAGGCGCACGCCCAGCGTGTTTAGCAGGTTGCCTTCAAACTGCTCGGCGGCGATGAAAACGTCATTGCCGGCGGCGGCAAACTTCAACAAGGCCGGGGCTTCCAGCCGGCTGATGCCAAAGGAATTATTGATGAATAGGTAGGTGGCTTGCGGAAATTGTAGCTCGCCCAATTCGGGGCTGGCCGCTTCGCCCGAAGTGTTGGCCGAATCGGTGGGCGGAGTGGCGACGGGAGCTGCTCCGGCCAGGTTTTCGGCGTTGCGCTCGGGGTCTTCCTCGCCCAGCAGCTGGTTGTAGATGGGCAGGCGCACGCTGGCTACCTCGGCGGTACCCAGCAGCTGGGGCAGCACGTCGAAGAGGGCGTAGGTGCCATAGGGAATCTTGTCGGTGTTGCTGAGCGTGGGGCGCCAGTCAATGGGCTTGGGGCGGTAGTATTCCAGCGCCACGTAGGCCCCAATCAGGGCCAGCAGTCCTAGCAGGTACAGGCGGGAAGACTTCACGGCTACGGGCGAAAATCAGGGTTGAAGAAGCTCATCGTACACGGCCAGGTAATCGGCGGCCGACTGCGCCCAGCTGAAGCCCGCCGCGTGGGCGCGCAGCGCCGCCGCCCGCTGGGCGGGCGCGGCCTGGTACTCGCGCAGGCCGTCGGCCAGCACGCGGCGCATAGTATCGGGCGCAAAATCGAGAAAATAGCGGCCTTCGCCGCCGCCTACCTCGGGCAGCGAAGTGAGGTTGCTCAAAAATACGGGCTTGCCAAACTGCATGGCCTCCACCACCGGCAGGCCAAAGCCCTCGGCCAGCGAGGGCTGCAAATACGCCAGGCAGTGCTCATAATACCACGTTTTATCAGCCTCGCTGATGCGGGTGAGCACGCGCACACGGTCGGCCACGCCCACCTCGGTGGCCGTGGTCATTATTTTGGCGATGTAGTCAGGCTCGGCAAAGCCGCCGGCCAGCACCAGCTCGTAGTCATTGCCGACCAGCAGCGGCGGCAGCACGTGAAAATTCTTCTTCGCATTCACCGAGCCCAGGCTGAAGAGGAAGGGCCGGGCGGGCGCGTAGGCCGGCGCGTGGCCGGGCACCGGCACCAGCGCCTCCACGCCGCGCGGCACGTAGCGCAGCGGCTGGCCGGCGCGGTAGCCCAGCAGGTCGGCGTGGCGCAGGATGTCCTGGCGCACGAAGTCGGAGATGGTGACCAGGTAATCGGCCCGCCGGATGTTGCGCCGCACCATCGCCAGCTGCCGGGTGTAAGTGCGCTCGTCGGGGCTTTCGTGCAAAAAATTGAGGTCGTGCACCGTTAGCACCACCTTTGTAAACGGCCCGGTGGGCACGTACCAGCTCAGCTGCGAGGTAGCGTGCCACAGCCGGAAGCGGTAGCTGGGTGGGTTGAAATACTTGTGGAAGCTGCGTTGCGTGAGGTACTGCACGCCCGCGTAGCCGAGCGCACCCACGGCGGCCGGCGGCACGTAGCAGCTGAGGCGGTAGCGGTGGTTCTGGCGCACCAGCTCCTCGGCCAGCGGAAACACGAAGTGACTGAAGCCGCTGTGGCGGTCGCGAAACGGCTCGCAGTCGAGGCAAATAGCGGGAAGCGACAAAGGGAATTGCTAATGACTAGTGACTAATGGATGATGACTAATGGTCAGAGACTAGTGGTAGGTGTTTGCTTCCTCACTGCCCCCTACCAGTCACCCCGTAAAAGTGGCGGTGCCGAGCTGGCGGCCCAGCGCCAGCTGGCTGGCCCGTACCTCGGCATACTGGGTAGGCGTGAGGGGTAGCTCGCCGTACCACACGTACTCAAACTGCCGGGTGAGCTCGGCAAAGGGCGGGCGCAGGGCGGGGCGCTGGCTGGCCAGCTCGCGCAGGTAGGTCTGGTTGGTTTTGTCGGGCTGCCAGTCGATGAGCGCGCGGTCGCTGAGCTGCTTGAGCAGCGCTAGATAGCCTAGCCGCGTGGCCAGGCGCAGGTTGCCGGCGGCCTCGGCCTCGCGCAGTTGGGTAGGAAAATCGAGGTCGTGGATATCCTCGCTCAGCGTCTCATAGTCGAGCGCGGCCCGGCGCGGCGCCCGGCCGAAGGCCCGCGTGAGGTCCACTTCCAGTAGCTTGAGCACCACGAACACTACGGCCGCCGCCAGCAGCCCGTAGATGAGCCAGCGCCAGAAACCGTCGTAGGAATACGTGTCCAGCCAGCTAAACTGGCGCCGCAGCCACCGAAAAACCTGGGCCCAGAAGCGGTCCCAGGCGCTGCTGGGTGCGGTGTTGGCTGGGGCCGCCTCGCGGTAATCGAAGGCGTGCTGCTGGCGCAGCTCGTCGAGGCGGGCCGCCGCGGCGGGCGGCTGCCGCAAGCGCACGGTCGGGGCGGGGCTAGCGGCAGCGAGCGGGCTAGCGGTGGGCGCCGCGCTGGCCTGCGCGCGGGCGGCCGGGCCGGGGCCCAGGGCCAGGCTGCCGGCCAGCAACAGGCCAGCCAGCCGGCGGCGATAGTTAAAACTCACCTTCCTCATCGGGGCGGTAGGTGGCGTGGTGGGGACCGGCCGGCGCGGGCTGGCCCAGCTGCTGAATGAGGGCGCGCAGGCCTACGCCTTCGCGACGCTCCACCAGGTTAAAATACTGAAAGGCAATGGTGAGCAGCAGTAATGGATAAACGAGCAGCACGCCCAGCGTCGAGAGCACGCCGAATACCGCCAGCAGCACGGTGGGGTTAAGCAGCGAGTGACTAAGGCCGCCCAGCAGGCCCGCGCCGGCCAGGCCCGCTACCACCAGGCCCAGCACGAGCGTGGCCCCGCGCAGCAGTAGGCCTACGAGCAGCAGCATCATAAAAATCAGCCCAAACGTAGACCACCACTTGCCCTTTATCAAACTCAGGCAGCGGCTGAGGGTAGTGGCAAAGTCACCGCCCTCTACCAGCTTCACCACAAAAAACAAGCTCAGCGCCACGCTTAGGTACACACCTGGGATTAAGAAGACGAAAAAGCCCACCAGCACCAGCAGCCCCAGCCCCAGTAGTGAGAAAAACGTGCTCACGAACTGCTGCTTTACCACGGCCCATACCTGGGGCACCCCGATGGGCTGGCCGGGCTGGCTAGGGTAGAGGCATTCGAGCAGGTAGCCATACACGCTCAGCACGAGCACCGCGTAGAACGCCGTGCCGAGCAGCGTGCTGCCGAAATACGTGGGTGAGGTGAAGAAGCCTGCGAAATTCATCCCGAGCCCGTAGGGCGAGTCCGGGCGGCCAAACCGACCCAGCGAGCCAAATAGCTGGTACTGCATCACCACCAGCAAGATGGCTTGCAGCAGCGCCAGCGGCCCTACCAGGTAGAGCAGCACCCGGCCCAGCGGCTGCCAGTGCACCCGCAGGAAATCGAAAACGGCGCTGAATTTCTGCCCAAAATCGCGCTCTTGCCAGAAATCGAGGGCTTGGTCGTAGCGCAGGGCCGCGTCAAGGTGCGGAACGGGAGCGGAGTAGGTGCCGGGCATAAGAACGACGAAGCGGGCTAACAAACAAAGAAACGAACGCCCCTAGGCGGCTACTGCGGCCGCCCGCCGCAGCTGCCAGGGGCGGTAGATAAAATACCAGCCGATGAACGTCGCCGAGCCGCCGATGAGCAGCAGGCTAACGGCCACCGGCATCTCGGTGTGGCGCGTGAGAAAGCTCTCGATGAAGCCCGCCACGCCCAGCACCGGCACGATGCCCAGCGCCAGCTTGAGGCTGTCGCGCGCGGCCAGGCGCAGGCTCTCGCGCCGCGCGTAGGTGCCCGGAAACAGCAGCCCCTTGGCCAGCACGAAGCCAGCGCCGCCGGCCAGCACTATCGACGAGATTTCGAGCGTACCGTGCAGCCACACCGCCAGCAGCGAGGCCAGCAGCACTTTCTGACGGAAGAAAAAGAACTGGAATGCACCCAGCATCAGGCCGTTGCGAAAGAGCATGAACGTGGTGCCCAGCCCGCCCGTGATGCCCAGCGCAAAGCATAGCAGCGCCACGCGCACGTTGTTGAAGGTGATTTCCAAAAACATTGGCGTCTCGGCACCCTGCTTATACACGGCCATCGGGTCGCCGTGCCGGATGTTTTCCAGGGTCTGGTTCACGTAGCCATCGCCGAGCACCACGCGCACGAAGCCGTCGTCGTAGGCCGCCGACAGCGCGCCCACCAGCACGCTCAGCATAAACACGAGCAGGGCCCAGCGCAACTCGCGGCCGTGGCGGCTCACGGCCAGTGGCAGTTCCACAGCCCAGAAGCGGCCGAAGCGACCGCCTTCCTCGGGCTTATTTTTATAAAGCGCCTGGTGCTGGCGGCCAGCTAGCTGGTTGAGGTAGGCCGTGGTGTCCGATTCGGGGTAGAAGGTCTGGGCGTAGGCCAGGTCGTCGGTGAGGGCTATGAAGCGGGCGGCCAGCTCGTCGGGGTCGGCGGCCGGCGCCGGGGTTTCATAGCGGCGCCAGCGCTCCTGGTTGAGGCGGCGAAAAATGGCTTCACGCATAAATACAGGGGTGGGCGCAGGGTAGCGGCGGTGAAGATAGGGGCCGCGCGGCGTTACTTTGCCCGGCCCGGCGGCGTACCGCGCCGAGGCCTTTTTTTCGCCGCATTTATGGCTACCATTCGCGTTCACACTACCCAGAATGTTACCCTCGCCTACGAAGTCGCCAGCGTGGGTGACCGCATCGTGGCCTCGCTGCTCGACTATCTGCTCTACGGCGTGTGGGCCATGCTCGTGGCCCGGCTGGCCGACAAGCTGGATTCGGGCTGGCTCACCGGGTTTATCATGTTGCTACCCACGGTGTTCTACCACCTGGCCTGCGAGATTTTTCTCAACGGCCAGAGCATCGGCAAGCGGGCGCGCAACACCCGGGTGATGCGCCTCGATGGCACGCCGGCCCGGCTGGGCGACTACTTTCTGCGCTGGCTGCTGCGGCCCATCGAGATTATCCTCACGCTGGGCAGTGTGGCGGCCGTCGTCATGCTGGCCAATGGCAAGGGCCAGCGCCTCGGCGACCTACTGGCCGGCACCACCGTGCTGAGCCTGCGCCCCCGCGCCGGCCGCCTGCTCGTGCCCGAAGATGCGGTGCCCATTGGCTATCAGCCCGTGTTCAACCAGGCTGCCCAGCTCAGCGACCGCGACGTGGCCCTGCTGCGTCAGCTGCTGAGCCGCAGCCTCAAGCAAGGCAATTTCCTGGTGCTGCACGAAACCGCCCTCAAGGTGAAAGAGCTGCTGGCCCTGCACAGCGACTTGGGCGACGAGGCGTTTCTGCGCACCGTGCTGCGCGACCACGCGCACCTCGCCGCCGCGCAGTAAAGGAGAGGCCGCGTTGACCAACCCAGGCCAATGCCGCACTGTCCTTATTAAAACCTACAAAAAAGCGGCTTGCCCAGCACTGGGCAAGCCGCTTTTTTGCGGGCTAGGGTGCGACGCGCTAGTTGCGCGTCATCAGGGTGTTAGCTGATAGCTCGGTAGAGGGAATCGGCCACACGTAGAGTGGGTTGCTGGGGGATACATCGCCAACGGAGCCCTTGCCCGGGATAGTAGCATTCAGGCGCATGAGGTCGATGTTGCGAATGCCTTCGCCCAGGAATTCAATGCGCCGTTCTAGGAGGATAGCGTCAATAAAATCGCTACTCGAAGTGAAAGCTGTGTACGCCGTGCTGTTTGAGCGCGTACGCACGGCATTCAGTAGCGCCAGGGCCCGCGTATCGGCAGCACCATTGGTGCGTACCAACGCTTCGGCCAGGCTCAGCATTACCTCCGAATAGCGAATTACGGGTGCCTTGTCGGTAAAGGGTGTGCCGGTGGGGTACTTGGTCAGGAAACGCTCGTTGCCAACGGCGGCCACGAGGCTGGTGCGGCGCACATCGGTAGAGAGAAAACCAGGATTAGCTAAGATTCCTCCGGCAGCCGTGTTGAGGCTGTATTCCCCACCGCCGCCCAGCGCGCTGGGCAGGTAGTAGAAGGCTAGCTGGTTTTGGGTGCCGGGGGTGTCCTGCGCCGTAAAGGGGAAGGACAGGATGCTCTCGGTGGTTTCTTGCGGCGGCGCAAATACGGCCGTAATAGACGAATTAAGCCCGTTGGCGACACCTCCATTGGCGGCTACGTAAGGAGCTGAGGTCGGGACTATTTTGTTAGCTTCCGTGATAACGTCGGAGTAGCGACCCATAGTCAGGTAAACCCGGGTTTTCAAGGCAATAGCGGTGTTACGGTGCGCCCGAATTACGTTGTTGCCGCCCTGGCTAGCCGGTAAGCCCTGCTCGGCCGCATTCAGGTCCAGTAGAATCTGGTCGTATACCTGGCCTACCGTGCTACGGGCCAAGTCGTTGTTGCCCAGGCCAAACTCGGCTTGCAAGCGTAGCGGCAGGCCCGGCCTGGACCCATTTCCGTCGATGTATGGGCGGGCGTAGAGCTGCAATAGGGAGTAGTAGCACAGCGCTCGCAACAGTCGGGCCTCGGCCCGGTAGCCCGCTACCGTGCTGGCGTAGCCACTCGGAAAGGGGCTAGCCCCAAACTTACCGGCATTGGTATCTAGGCCCGCCAGGAACACGTTGACTTGGTTGATGGCTGCGTAAGCCGCCCCCCACACGCTGGTAACGTCATTGGAAGAGGTCTCGGCCAGCGTGTGATTCCACACCAGCAGGCCGGTTACGCCGTTGTTCTGGCGGTTGATAAAGTCGTTGGCGCGGATATCCCCGTAAATCTGGTAGCGCCCGCCCAAGAAGCTGCCCACCTTCACGTAGCTATACAGGCCATTTACCTGGGCTAGCACACGCGAAGGCGTGTCAAACGCCAGCCCCCCGTCGAGCTGGGTATTGGGTTTAACGTTGAGTAGGTCGTTTTGGCAGGAGAAGGTGCCCAGCCCCAGCGTAGCCGTTACAACGGCCGTAAAAACACGAGTACGAAATGCTGATTTCATATAGAAGTAACGAGCAGGCTATTAGAAAGAAACGTTGAGGCCACCCGTAAAGGTTCGGGCCTGCCCAATCGAGTTGCGGTCGACGCCGGGGGCCAGGTTGCTGCCGCCGTTCACCGAAATTTCGGGGTCGATGCCGCTATACTTGGTGATGAGGGCCGCGTTTTGTACCTGCACGTACACCCGGGCATTGGAGAGCTTCAGACCGCTGATGGTTTTGGAGGGAAAAGTATAGCCCAGCGACACGTTGCGCAGACGGATGAAGTCACCCTTCTCCACGTTTTGCGACATGATGATGTTGGAGCCGTTCGAGACGTTGTCGCCGTACACTAGGCGGGGCCATTCGGCATTCGTGTTGTCGGCCGTCCAGCGGTTCTTAATATCCGTCGCGTTGTTCCAGAAGCGCTGGTCGTGCAGGCCCGCCTTGGTACCGTTGTAGATGTAGTTGCCGCCCGAATATTGGAGGAAAATCCCGAGGTCAAAACCCTTGAAGCGGAAGGTGTTGTCGAGGCCACCGTAGAAGGTTGGCAGTACCGGGCCGTAGAAAACACCATCGGCGAGCTGCGTGGGTGCGGGTGTATTGGCGCCGGTGCTCACTACCGTCCAGCCAGTTGAGCCAGCACCGCTGGTACCCAAGTGGTTGTACTGCACCAGGGTGCCATCAGCCTTCACCAGCATACGCTGGCCGTTGGCAGGGTTGATACCGGCGTTCTGCACAGCCAGGATAGAGCCGATGGGACGGCCCACGGTGGTATAGTTGGCCGTTTCGAGGCCCGAGGTCGAGCCCGGAATCTGCTGGCCATCAAAGAGCAGCGACAGCACCCGGTTGTCGAGCGTGGTCAGGTTGCCGCTCACGGTCCAGTTGAACGCCTTGTCGCGCAGCACGTCGTAGCGCAGGTTGAATTCGAAGCCTTTGTTGCGCATCGAGCCCACGTTGGCCGGAATCGAGTTGCCCGGGATACCGCGCGAAGGTGCCTGCGGCACATTCAGAATCAACCCGTCTACGAGGTTATAGTAGAAGGTAGCATCACCGGTCAGGCGGCTTTGCAGGAAGCCGAAGGCCACGCTGGCATCCGTTTTCTTACTCTTTTCCCAGCCAATGTTGGGGTTAGCCGCCTGCGTGTAGTAGAAGGTACTGGAGCTACCGTAGAGGAAGGAGTTGTAGAGCGGCAGCGATACGAAGTCGTCAATGCCCTGGTTGTTACCGGTAGTGCCGAAGCTACCCGAGAACTTCAGGAAATCGAACGCCTGCGCAAAATTCGAGTTCTTCCAGAAGCCTTCCTCCGATACCACGTAGCCAGCCGAGAGGCCGTAGAAGTTGCCAAACTTGTTGAACCAGGCCGAGTAGCCGTCGCGGCGGCCGGTGGCCGTGAACAGGTACTTACGGGCATAGTTGTAAGTGAAGCGCCCGAAGAACGATACCAGGTAGTTGGCCCCTTGGGCGTTGCCCGAGGCGGCGATGTTTAGGTAGTTGCCCTGGAAGGTGGTAAAGAAGGGGTCAGCCACCTGCGTGCGGGTAGCGCCCCAGCGCTGCACGTCGGTGTACTGCTGCTCGGTACCGCCTAGCACCGAGAAGTTGTGCTCGCCCGCCGAGAGGTCGTACTGGGCCGTGTTCTGCCAGTTCCAGCGCTTGTTGGTGCGGTAGTAGTCGCTGGCCGAGCCCCCGGTCGAGAAGCCATCGCCCGCCAGGGAAGTGAAATACGATTTATCCTCAAAGTTGAGGTTGTCGATGCCGTACTGCGTGCGTAGGTGCAGGCCCTTCACTACTTCCAGGTCGGCGTAGAGCGCGCCCTGAATCTGGTTGCTTTCCGAAGTGAAGTAGTTGTTTTCAAGGTCTACCAGCGGGTTATAGTAGCCCGGCAGCAGCGGCGCACCCGTACCAGGGTTAATGTTTGGTCCAGCGCCAATGCCCGCCCCGTTGGTATTGTAAGTACCGTCGGCGTTGAAGGGCGCAATGTTGGGGGGCAGCACCAGCGGCAGGCGGCCCAGGCCGGCCGTGCCAAAGGCGCCGTCACCTACCGAGCCCGAGTTGGGCGAGGAGTTGAGCGAGTTGGAATAATTAACTCGCGCACCCAGCGTGAGGCGGTCAAACAGCTTGTGCTCTACGTTTACGCGAGCCGAGTAGCGCCGGAAATCGTTGCGCACCAACATGCCTTTCTGGTTCGAGTAGCCCACCGAGGCCAGGTAGGTCGTCTTGTCGGTGCCGCCTGAGAAGTTCAGGTTGTGGTTGTTGGAGAAGCCCGTGCGGTAGATGTAGTCGTACCAGCGGGTATCGGCGGCGTTGGCCGCTACCTGACCAAAGCCTTCAATGTTGGTGCCTACCGTACCCGTGGCCCGGCGGCGGTTTTCGTTCAGGTTGCGCACGGCCTCGTTCTTGAGGTTCACGTAGTCGGCCGCGCCCAGCACCTCGTAGAGGCGCACGGGCCGCGTTACGCCAGCCCAGGCGTCGTAGCTGAGGCGCGCCTGGCCTTTCTTGCCGCGCTTGGTAGTTACCAGAATAACCCCGCCATTGGCCCGCGAGCCGTAAATGGCCGTGGCCGAGGCATCCTTCAGCACCTCAATGTTATCGATATCCTCGGGAGCGATGTTGGCTAGCGGGTTGTTGGGCACGCTGCCTACGGCCGAGTTGTTGCCGCTGTAAGTCGGGATGCCGTCAATTACGAACAGCGGGCTCGAACTGAGGGCAATGGAGTTGGCCCCCCGGATGCGGATTACCGGCGGGTTGTTTAGTACGCCGTTGGGGGTGGTGATGTTGACACCGGCCGCGCGGCCTTGCAGCGCTTGGTCGAAGCTCTGCACGGGCGTATTAGCAATCTCCTTGCCTGATACAGTAGCTACCGAGCCGGTCAGTTCGCGGCGCGACTGCGTGCCGTAGCCTACTACCACGGCCTCATCGAGACTGGTAGAGTTAGCCTCAAGGGTGATGTTGAGTTTACCGTCGCCAATGCGGGCTTCCTGGCTGGTATAGCCCACGTAGGAAATCACTAAGGTGTTGGCCGAGGCTGGTACCTGAATATCGAAGCGCCCGTCGGCATTGGTAGAAGTGCCGAGCGAAGTGCCTTTCACCAGCACCGTGGCCCCCGGGATGGTGGCCCCATCAGAGCCCTTTACAACGCCTGAAACAGCGCGGGTCTGGGCATGCAAGTCGCGGGCTCCCAGCACCAAAACAATAGCGGAGAGGGGAAGTAGGTGTTTTCGCATGTGTTAAAAAATGATGATAAAATGGTGAAGACGGCGGGCGAATATACAGGAGTTAGCTGAACTTTAAGCGTATTCTATCTTCGGTCAGAGTGCCTGTTAATGCTGATGACCCTTGAAAGAGGGGTGAAAAATGATGAATTACTAATAATAATCAGCAACGCCCATCAGATTCATACCTTCTTTTCGACAATTAGCATAATAATTGTGCAACAGGCGCTCTTACGGGATGCTAGTTAGGTTAAAAACCTAAAAAATAAAAATTTCATCATAAAATCCAGTCTTCTTAACAACAGGTTGACCCTTACTGGATAGGTTATAATGTTTTCAATTCGCCTGCGCTGCGAAGAGGACTTGTGCCCGCAAGTAATCATGCGCTTCGGCCAAGTGCAGCCCTAATCCCAGACCCTGAGCTAGCCGCCCGGCTATCCAGAGGCCCAGGCCGGTGCCGGGGACCAGCGGGTCGGCTTGGTACCAGGCAGTGGTGAGCTGCGCCAGCCGCGCGCCCAGCGGCGCAGCCAGGGTATTGCTGACTTCGACTACCGGCCCGGCACCGGGGCCTGGGGCTAGCAGCCGCAGCGCCACCGGGGTGCCGGGTGCGCCGTGCTTGCGGGCGTTATCAAGCAGGTTTAGCAGGATGGTCGTCAGTTGGTCGGTATCGGTCAGCACCACCAGGCTAGCCGTAGCGGCCTCTTCGGGTAGAGAGATAGTGAGCGTGCGCCCGGCTGCCCGGAAGCGGGGGAGTTCGCGGTCGGCCAGGGCCAGCACCAGTTCATCGAGGGCTACCGGCCGCCTGGGTGCGGCCGGCGCGCCACCCGCACCCAGGCGGCCCACCAGCAAGAAATCATCGACGAGCCGGCCCAGGCGGGCTAGCTCGGCATCGTGGCCGGCCAGCGCGGCGCGGGTGGCGACGGGGAGCGCGGGGTCGCGGCCACTCACGTCGAGGCCGGTTTGCAGCGTGGCCAGGGGAGTGCGCAACTCGTGGGCCGCCGCGGCCAAAAAGTTGGCCTGGGCCGTGGCCTGCTCGCGCAAGCGAGCCAGCAGTTGGTTGAGGGTTTCGGCCAGCTCCTGCACCTCGTCGCCGGTGGTGGGTACGGCCAGCGGGGCAATATCCTGCGCCTGCTCGATGCGCCGTGCCTGCGCCGCCATGCGCCGCAGCGGCCGCAGCACGGCGCCCGCCACCAGCGGCGCGAGCAGAGCGGCGAGCCCCAGGCTGCCCGCCAGGCCCAATAGCAGCGTGCGCTGTACCCGGGCCAGGGCTCGTTCGAGTGGCCCGGCCGGATGACCCAGCCACAGCGTGAGGCGGCCGGTGGGCGTGGCCGTTTCGGCGCCGTAGCCGGGCGGCGCGGCGGCGCACCCCACCGCCACCACGCGGTGCCGGGGGCCTAGCGGGGCGCCCGGGGCACCGGGCGGGGGCAGGCCCACTCCCGCTTCGGCCGGAAACCGGGCCGAGCGAAATAGCTCGTGCGGCGGCTGGCCGGCCTCGGCGAACGTTATGCGCATCACGTCGCCCGACTGGTCGGGCAGGGGCAGGGTGGGCAGCGGGTCGAGGCTGACGCGGCCCAGCAGGTTCTGGGCGCGGGCGCGTAGCAGGGCATCGTCGGCGTGGGTGAGCTGGGTGCGTAGGCTGCGGTACTGGTAGCCGCCCGCCGCCAGCGTCGCCAGCCCCAGCACCACTCCAAACACCAGCAGCAGCTGCCCGCGCAGCCCCAGCCGCCAGCGGCGTTGGGCGGGCGGCGAGCTATTTAATGCTTCATTCATAATTCCTAACTCACAATTCCTTAAGCCGGTAGCCCTGGCCAATCACGGTTTCGAGCAAGGCCGGGGCGGGGGCAAAATCGCGGTCTAGCTTGCGGCGCAGCTGCGAAATGTGCACCTCTATCACGTTGGAGCCCATGTCGTAGTCCACGTCCCACACCTTTTCGGCCAGGCGGGTTTTGCTGACTACCCGGCCGGCGTTGCGCAGCAGCAGCTCCAGCACTGCAAACTCGCGGTTGGTGAGGTTGATGGTGCGGCCGGCGCGCGTGACCAGGCGGCCCAGCGGGTCGAGCACCAGGTCGGCCAGCTTCAGGGCCTCGGCGCCGGCGGGCGCGGCCGTTTTGCGCCCGATGATGTGCAGGCGGGCCAGCAGCTCGTCGAAGGCGAAGGGCTTGCGCAGGTAGTCCACGGCGCCGGCTTCGAGGCCGCCCACCACGTGCTTGCTATCCGTTAAGGCGCTGACAATGACCACGGGCGTATTGATGCCAAACTCGCGCAGGTTGCGCAGCACGTCGAGGCCGCTCTGGCCGGGCAGCATCAGGTCGAGCAAGATGGCGTCGTAGGGCGTGGTGGCGGCGCGCTCCAGGCCCTCGGGGCCGGTGGCGGCCACGTCGGCCACGTGCCCGGCCTGCACCAAGCCCTGCTGCACGAAGCCCGCCAGCCGGGCCTCGTCTTCGACAATGAGAATACGCATAGGGGTAGGCCTGGCTGGCCGGAAAAAGAGTAGGAGCCGCCCGTGCGGCCGGCGTTATAAACTGGACTATACGCCAAACGTCAGCCGGAGTGGTCCGGCTGACGTTTTTTGGCGGCGCGGCGCGGGCTAGCGCACCAGGTACTTATTGCCGCCGAGCGTCAGCGTTTCGGCCCGTACAATGCGTACCGGCGTGGTGCTGGCCATTGCCTCGCCGGGATGGGCGGTGCGCAGCGTGCCGGTGGCCTCCACGTTAGCACCGGCCGTGAGCTTATCGGCGAGCTGCTCCACGGCCCGGGGCGAGAGCTGCAAGATGCTTTGGTCGCTGAGCACGAGGCTCTTCACCTCGCCCCGCGGCCCGCGGCGCAGCTCCCGGATGGTACCTTTCACCGTGGCCGACTCCTCGGTGGGCGCCGTGGTGGGGCGCACCGGCGGCGTGTCGCGCACGGTCTGGCTGCCGCTGGTCAGGCTCACGAAGTGGAAGCGGCTGCGGCCATCGGGCCCGGCCTGGCGGAAGCCCGTCACCGTGACGGTGCTACCCGCCTTCACAGCCGAAGTCAGCTGCTGGCCCAGGTGGCGCGGAAAGTGGATAGTATCGGGCGCCGCGCTGCCCTCGGGGCGCAGCACAAAGGCATCGTACACCTGCTCGTCGTTGCGGGCCTGGTAGCTGGCCAGCGTGCCGCGCACATCGCTCAGTACCTGCACCTGGCCACCCTGCGGGCCGCCAGGGCCACCTTTGGGGCCTTTGCGGCCGGGGCCGCCAGGACCCTGCTCGCCGCGGGGGCCGCCGGCGGGCGGGGGTGGCGGGATAGCCGGGCCACCGGCAGGAGCCATGCCAGCCAGGGGAGCGGCCGGCGGCGCGGCTGCGGTGGCCGCCTTAGCGTTCTTAGACGACTTGGTTTTGGTTTTCACAACCGTTTGCTGGGCGTGGGCAGCGGGGCCGGTGAGCAACAGGGCAGCCAGCAGGGCCACCGCAGACAAAGACTTTTTCATGGTACTAAGGGAAGAAATTTACTAGACGTGAGTGGTGCGCCGTCGGACTCCGGTTGCCCTTTCGACGTTACAAAATTTCTATTGCCCCCTGAGGTACGCCTGAAGCCCACATTAATTTTTCTTCAGCCGAAAATTAAGCCGAGTAGCTAGCCGCTGGTCCACAAAAAAAGCCCGCCATGCCGGGCTAACCGGCATGGCGGGCTTTTTACTCTGCTACGTCTGTGGATAATAGCCTTTATTCCAGCTTGCAGCCTGTAAAACGCTGACAGGCAGCGCGTAGCGAAGTGTTTCGCGTGGCGCAGTAACCTCCAACGCTAACTAACGAAGCGCGCGATATGCTGCGTTGCCCGCTGCCTGCCAACGTTTTACAGGCTGTTTACACACCCTAGTAGGAGCCGATGGCCTAGCCAGCGGCCACGGCCTTGCGGCGACTGGGCTTGGTGGCGGGCTGGCGCTCTTCGCCCTGGGCCAGCAGGTCGTCGTCGCGCTCGGTCTTTTTCACCAGCCAGCTCACGCCGTAGAGGTCTTTGCGGCGGTCGCGCAGGTTGCGCACGGCGCCGCTGGTGTTCAGGTCTTTAAGTAAGTCGAGGTCGAGGTCGGCGATGAGGGTCATCTCCGTGTTGGGCGTGGCCTCGGCCACGATGGCATCGTGCGGGAAGGCGAAATCCGAAGGGCTGAACACGGCCGACTGCGAGTACTGAATGTCCATGTTCTCGACGCGCGGCAGGTTGCCCACCGAGCCCGTAATGGCCACGTAGCACTCGTTTTCGATGGCGCGGGCCTGGGCGCAGATGCGCACGCGCTGGTAGGCGTTTTTGGTGTCGGTCCAGAAAGGCACGAACAGAATTTTCATGCCCTCGTCGCTGAGAATGCGACTTAATTCCGGGAATTCCACGTCGTAGCACACCAGGATGCCGATTTTGCCAAAATCGGTGTCGAAGCACTTGATTTTGTCGCCGCCACGCATGCCCCAGTAGCTGGCCTCGTCGGGCGTCACGTGCAGCTTGTACTGCTCGTCCACGGTGCCGTCGCGGCGGCACAAGTAGCTCACGTTGTAAAGCTTACCCTCTTCGTACACCGGCATCGAACCAGCAATTACATTTATGTTGTAACTCACCGCCAGCTCCATCATGCGCACCTTAATGGGCTCGGTGAAAGCCGCCATGCCCCGAATGGCCGCCGAAGCCGCCGTTTCGTTGGTGAGTGCCATCATGGGAGCGTTGAAAAACTCCGGAAATAGCACGCAGTCAGCCTTATAGCCGCTCACGGTGTCTACGAAGAACTCGATTTGCTGGAAAAAGTCCTCCAGGCTCTTAGTGGCGCGCATCTGCCACTGCACGATGCCGATGCGCACGTTCGACTTCGGGTTGCCGATGAGCTTGTCGAATTCCTCGTCGTAGTACACGTTAATCCACTCCAGGAGCGTGGCGTAAGCCTTTGATTCCGAGTCGTAAGGCAGGTAGCCGCGGATGATTTTGCGCACGTAAAACTCGTTCGAGAGCTGAAACGTGAGAATGGGGTCCACGAGCTCCTTGTTGCGCACCATCTCCACGTACTTGGCAGGCGTCATCTCGTTGGCGTACTGGGCGTAGCCGGGAATGCGGCCGCCGGCCACCATGGCGCGCAGGTTGAGGCTCTCGCACAGCTCCTTACGGGCGTCGTAGAGGCGGCGGCCCAGGCGCAGGCTGCGGTACTCGGGGTCTACGAACACATCGACGCCGTAGAGCGTGTCGCCCTCGGCGTCGTGGGTGTCAAACTTGCCGTTGCCGGTAATTTTAGCGTAGGTGTGTTTGTCGCCAAACTTGCTGTAATCCACGATGATAGCCAGGGCAGCGGCCACTACCTCGCCGTTGTCCTCAATGCAAATCTGGCCCTCGGGAAATTTCTTCAGCAGCGCGTTGTACTCATCCTGCGACCAGGCGCCCTCCATGTTGGAGTACACCTTTTCCATGATGGCGTGGATGGCCTTGAAATCGGCGCGGCGCAGCTGGCGCAGCACCAGCTTGTGAGCCGGCACGGCGGTGGGCGTCAGGCGCTCATCAAGGGCCGTGAGGGCGGGGCCCAGCTTACCGTTTTTTTTGTGGTGGTGCGCGCCGCCGGGGGCGGCCTTGCCGTTGGAAGTAGCCATAAGCACTAGAAAAATCAAATCGAAATAGAAGGGGGCGGTAGGCAAAACTACCCCCGAAAAGAACCGCCGGCGGCTAGCCAGCGGGTTCTCTAACGCCAAAACGGCCAGATAGGTGCGCTTGTTTATTGCCGCACCACCCGGCGCGTGGCCGTGCCCTGGGCGGTTTGCACCGTCAGCAGCAGCACCCCGCGAAAGCTGCCGAAGGCGCCCGCGTCGAGCGTAATTACCCCCGCCGGGCTAGCCGGGTAAGCCTTTGCAAACAGCTGCCGGCCCAGCAAATCGGTGCCCGAAATGGTGAGCGGCCCGCTGCCCGCCGGCACCGTCAGCCGCAGCCCGGTGCCCACGGCCGAGGGGTTGGGGTAGGGGCTGAATACCGCCTCGGTGGCCGCATCGCGGGTGGCTAGCCCCACGAAGCGTCGAAAAACGTCGCGGTATTCCACGCTCGCCACTACCTCGGTGCCGGCCGTAGCAGTGGTCGTGATGGTGAGCAGCGGTACGTGCACGCCCTTGGCCAGCCACTTATACTCGCGCACCACGGGCAGCGTGAGGCCCTGCCCCGGCGCCCCGCCCAGGGCAATGCTGTCGTGGTCGGCCAGGGTCGTGACAACCCGCAGGGCCTGAAACGTGCCGAACGGCGTGGTAAGCGTGCCCCAGGCATCGGGCTGGTTGGTGCGGCGGCGCTTCTGGCTGAAGTAGCCGCTGCTAGCCAGCGCTGCCGGCGTGGTGAGCAGCGAGTTGCTGACATCGGCCGCGCCGCCGTAGCTAAGTGGGAAGCGGTAGACAACGTCTTGCTGCGCCCGGCTGGCATAGGTCACGGGCACGGCCGTGCCGTTAAAGGTGCCGCCGTAGCCCACCAGCCGGTAGTCGGCGCTCGACACGGCCGAAAACTCCAGCGGGTTGCTGACGGGCAGCGCGCCTGCCGCGACCGGCAGGCCCTGCGGTGCCACCAGCGTGGCGCGCGTATCGGGGCTAAGCAGAGAATTAAAAGTGAGTTGGAGCAGCGTCCCGGCCGCGGTATTTACGTTGTTGTAGCGCACTACACGCTGGGCGGTGGCCACGAGGCCCGCGTAGTTCCAGGTTTGGTTGGTGCCGTTGCGGCCCAGCGGCGGGGTGCTGGCGGGCAGCACTGGGCTAGCCTGGCTCAGGCGTAGCGAGTCGCCCACCACTGGCATATCGGCCGCCGTGATGCTGGGCGCGGTTTGGGCCAGCGCGGAGCCGGCTAGTAAGGCGAGTGGAAGTAGCAGTAAGGGTGCACGCATAACAGGAGTAGCTTTAGGCTGATTGTCAGTCTAAAGCTACTCCTGCTTAGTGGTTTTTGTTTGATGTTTAGCCTACACGCCCGTCATCTCGGGCACTTCCCCGTCGGGCACGGGCACCACGAGGCGGCCGGCCGTAGCGGCCCGAATTTGGGCTACCGTCACGCCAGGCGCTCGCTCGCGCAGCACGAAGCCGTCGGGCGTTACGTCGAGCACGGCCAGCTCGGTCACGATTTTCTTCACGCAGTGCAGGCCGGTGATGGGTAGGGTACAGTTGGTAAGGAGCTTTGAGCGCCCGGCTTTGTCCACGTGTTGCATGGCCACGATGATGTTTTTGGCTGAGGCCACGAGGTCCATCGCGCCGCCCATGCCCTTCACCATCTTGCCCGGGATTTTCCAGTTGGCAATGTCGCCGCGCTCGCTCACCTCCATCGCGCCCAGGATGGTGAGGTCCACGTGCTCGCCGCGAATCATGCCAAACGAGTCGGCCGAGCTGAAAATCGACGAGCCAGGCAGCGTAGTCACCGTCTGCTTGCCGGCATTGATGAGGTCGGGGTCCACCTGGTCTTCGGTGGGGAAGGGGCCCATGCCGAGCAGGCCGTTTTCGCTTTGCAGCTCCACGTTGATGCCGGCCGGGATGTAGTTGGCCACCAGCGTCGGAATGCCGATGCCAAGGTTCACGTAGGAGTTGTTTTCTACTTCTTGCGCAATGCGCCGGGCGATGCCGTGTTTATCTAACATGGGGTGGGAATGGAAAAAGAACGAAAACCTGGCTGGCCATCATGCCAAGTGCCGCGAGGCAGCTTACCTGAAGTGCCTTGGCAGCGCGCGATATGCGTCACTGTATTTCAGCAAGACGCTTTCTTGCTAACTGCGCACCGTGCGCTGCTCGATGCGCTTTTCGTAGTTTTTGCCCTGGAAAATGCGCTGCACGAAAATGCCCGGCGTGTGAATCTGGTTGGGGTCAAGCTCGCCGGCGGGTACTAGCTCCTCCACCTCGGCCACCGTTATTTTGCCCGCCGTGGCCATCATGGGGTTGAAGTTGCGAGCCGTGCCCTTGTAGATGAGATTGCCGGCGGTGTCGCCCTTCCAGGCCTTTACGAGGGCAAAATCGGCGTGCAAAGCCGTTTCGAGCAAATACATCTTGCCGTTGAACTCGCGGCTCTCCTTGCCCTCGCCCACCTCGGTGCCGTAGCCGGCCGGGGTATAAAAGGCCGGAATGCCCGCCCCGCCGGCCCGGCAGCGCTCGGCCAGGGTGCCCTGCGGAATCAATTCTACTTCGAGCTCGCCGGCCAGCAGCTGACGCTCAAACTCGGCGTTTTCGCCCACGTAGCTCGAAATCATCTTGCGGACCTGCCGCGTTTGCAGCAGCCGGCCGATGCCGAAATCGTCGACGCCCGCGTTGTTACTGATGCAAGTGAGGTCCTTCACGCCGAGGCGCAGAATTTCCTGGATGGCGTTTTCGGGGATGCCGCAGAGGCCGAAGCCGCCGAGCATCAGGGTCATGCCGTCGGCCAGGCCTGCTAGGGCAGCCTGGGCGTCGGCCACAGTTTTAGTTATCATGGGTGGGGAGTAGGGGCGGGGGGCAAGTAATTGAAGGGCAAAAATTCACCCATTTTTTCGAAACCCCAGTACCCGTCGGTGAATACGGCCAGCGGATTGGCCAGCTGGCCACTAGGCAAAATCTCAATTTCGGGCCCCAGCAGAATGAGTTCGGACGTTTGCCGGTCCGGGGGCGGTGCGGCCGCGCCGCGGGCGTAACGCGAGGGCTGCGGGTGGTAATTGGCATCGGGGCCAGCTAGCAGGTATGTGACTTGCAGGCGGTCGCGAAAGCGCAGCAGCACCCGCTGCCCACCCGCCACCACGTGGCGCAGGCTGTCGAGGTGGCGGGGTGCGGTGTAGAGCATGGAGAACGCGGGCGGCACCTGCGCCCAGCGGCTGATGGAATCCTGCTCGGCCGCCGTGAAGGCCCGGCGCTGGCGCAGCAACGCCTGGCGCAGGCTGTCGGCGCGGGCAAAGCGCGGGTTGTCCACGATGCGCAGGCGCCGTACCACGAAGCCCTGGGCCGTGAGCTGGCTGTCGCGCACGCTACGCAGAAAGTGGTTCAGCGAGCCCTGGTAGGCCCGCACGCGGTTGGCTGCCCAGCGGCGCTGCTGGCGCTCAGTTTTGGCCGGCATTTCCTCAAAAACCGGCTGGCCGTAGAACGTAACTATCTGCTGGGTGAAATTGCTGACGAAGCGCAGGCCATAGTATTTTACCCGGTAGCCTAGCGCGTCGTTATCGACCTGCACGTACTTGTAGGCCGAGGCCGTAAGCTCGTTGGCCTGGGCGTCGAAATCGAGCAACACATCATCGGGGTTGCGAATGCGGCACTGCTGGGAAAACGTGCTACGGCCCAGAAACAACTCCGTGAATTTTTGAAAATCGCTGGCTCGGTTGGGATTGGGGCGCACCACTACCTCGCCCAACTGGCTAGCAGCAGGCGACAGTCGCAGCGTGAGCTGCTGCGGCGCCGCACCCATCGCCACCGCCTGCCGGGCCAGCCGGTAGCCCACGTAAGACGCCACCACGTCGTAGTTGCCGGCCGGTACGCTCGCAAACGTGAACGTACCCTGCTCGGTAGTCGTGACGCCCAGCGTCGTATTGGCCAGAAACACGCTGGCGAAGGCCAGCGGCTGGTGCGTCAGCGAGTCTTGCACCACGCCCGTGAGGCGGCCCTGGCCCAGCGCTAGCCCCGGCAACAATAAAAAGAGAAAGGCCAGCACCTTACGCATCGCGGGAGCTTTTACGCAGGAGCCCGGGTAAAAGTAGCACGTTGGCCCCGGCCCCGGCGGCGCGGTTGGGCGCGCCTACTTAGCCGGCGCCGGGGCTAGCGCGGGCGGCTGGTAGTCGAGGGGCAGAAACTCGCCGATTTTCTCGAAGCCCCAGTACGAATCGACAAATACCGCCAGCGGGCTGGCCAACTGGCCATCGGTGGCAATTTCCACCCCGGGCTCCAGCAGCGCCAAGCGCGATACCTGTCGGTCTACGGCCGGGACTGGGGCGCCGGGTGGGCGCGCCACCTGCCAAAATTTGGGGTCGGGACCTTCTTTTAAGTAGCTCACTTGCAGATAATCGCGAAAGTTCAGGAAAACGCGCTGCCTATCGGCCGAAAGGTGCCGCAGGCTATCCGTAGCCGAGGGCCGCAGTGAAAGAAAGGCCAGGCCGCGGGGCTCGGGCGCCCAGTCGGGTAGGGGCGCTTCCTCGGCGGCCAGCAAAATGCTGTGGCGGCGCTCGCGCTGTAGCAGGCGGTGCAGGCTGTCGCGGTCGGCCATTGGGTGGCTAGGTACCAGCCGCAGCTTCTGCACGCGAAAGCCCTCGGCAGCGAGGGTATTGTCGTGCACGCTTTTCAAAAAATGCGGGAGCGAGCCGCGGTACGCCACCTGCCGGTTGATTTCCCAGCGCTGCTGCTGCTGCCGCGAGCGGGGCGCAAGTTCCTCAAATACGGGCTGGCCATAGAACGTAACGGTCTGCTGCGTGAAATTGGAGTCGAAATGCAGCCCGTAGTACTTAAGGCGGTAACCCAGCGCGGCATTCTCAATTTCCAAGTATTTAGCCGTCCTAGCCGTTAGCTTATCTGTTTTAGTATCATAATCCACCAGAATATCCTGCGGATTCACGATGCGGCACTGCTCGGAAAACGACGTGCGCCCGATAAACAGGTCCTTAAACTTCTGAAAATCGCTGGCCCGGTTGGGGCGGGGGCGCACTACTACCTCGCTCAGCTGACGGGCGCTCGGCGCCAAGCGCAGCACAATATGCTGCGTTGCCGCACCGGCCACAAAGGGCCGCTGGGCTAGGCGGTAGCCCACGTAGGATGCCACCAACTTGTAGGTGCCCGGTGGCACGTGGGCTAGCTCAAACTGCCCCTGCTCGTTGGTGGTGGCCCCGAGCGTGGTATTGGCCAGAAATACGCTAGCAAAAGGCAGCGGTTGGTGCGTTAGCGAGTCTTGCACCACACCCGTGAGGCGGCCCTGGCTCAGGGCTAGCCCCGGCAGACTTAAAAAGAGCAGCAGTAGAATAGCGCGCATGGGCAGGGTCAATGCGCGAAGCTACTGCACGGGTGTCTACTTAGCCGGCGTCGAGGCTAGCGCGGGCGGCTGGTAGTCGAGGGGCAGAAACTCGCCGATTTTCTCGAAGCCCCAGTATTCGCCGGTCGAAACGTCGGCGGGGTTGCGCAGCGTGCCGTTGGGCCTGATTTCAGCCTCGCGGGTTTGCAGGCGTAGGCGCGATACCTCGCGCTGGGCGGGGTAGGGCTGCTTGCGCGGCTCGGGGCCCAGCGTGGCCATCGGGGCGGTGTAGTTGCGGTCGGGCGCCTCGCCGAAGTGCGCCACTTGCAGCTCGCCCGTAAAGCGCAGGTAGACCCGGCCATCGGCCACGCGGCGCAGGCTGTCGAGGGGCCGCGCGGCGGGGTAAAGCGTGGCAAACACCGGCGTCAGCTTGCCCAGCACGTCCAGCGAATCCTGCTCGGCGTCGGTGAGCGAGCTGGCCGGGCGGCGCGACAGCGGCTCCAGCCGGTCGAAGCGCCGGTTGGGCGTGAGGCGCACCTGCTGGGCCATGAAGCCGTTGGCCCGCAGCTGGCCGGCGTACACGCTGCGCAAAAAGTGCGGAAACGAGCCTACGTAGGCCGTAGCCCGGTTGGCCTCCCACTGCCGCTGCTGGGCCGCGTCGCGGGGCGTCATCTCCTCAAACACCGGCGAGCCGCTGAAGGCGATAAAATCCGTTTCGGGGTTGTAGGTGAAGAACATCCCGAAGTACTTGAGCTTATAGCCCAGCGCCTGGTTCTCCACTTCCACGAAGTTTTTGGCCGCCGCCGTCAGTTCCTTGGTCGAGTCGTTGGTATACACCACGATATCCTTGGGGTTGAGGATGCGGCACTGCTGCGAAAACGTGCTTTCGCCCAAAAAGAAGCTGCTGAACTTCTTGAAGTCTTCCTCGCGGTGCGGGTTGGCCTCTACCACCACCTCAGCCAGCTGCGGGCCCGACGACCCCAGCAGCAGCGTTATCTGCTGCGGCGCCGCGCCCTTGCCCACGGTAAGCGCCTGCTTGCTAAGCCGGTAGCCCACGTACGAGCCTACTATCTCGTAAGAGCCGGCCGGCACCTTCGGAAACTCAAACCGCCCCTGCTCATCGGTAGTGGCCCCGAGGGTGGTATTAGCCAGAAATACGCTGGAAAAAGCCAGCGCCTGGTGGGTGGCCGAGTCCTGCACCACGCCGCTGACGCGGCCCTGGCCCAGGGCTAGCCCCGGCAGTAGGAAAAGGAAGAAAACGAGCGTCTTGTGCATAAGAAAAGGGGTAGAAGCCCGGCGGGCCAGCTACGCAGGGCAATAGTCGGGCCGAGTGGCGCGGTCTAGCGGCCGAGCACCGCCCGCGTGGCCTGCGCATCCAGCGCCAGCTGGGTGGTGAGGGCGGCCAGGCCATCGTACTTTTCCTCGCCCCGCAGCCAGGCAACGAACTCCAGCGTCAGGTATTGCCCATATAAGTCGCCGCTGAAGTCAAGCAGGTTAACCTCAATGGTTTGGGCTAGCCCCGCCCCAATGGTGGGCCGCACCCCGATGCTGAGCATACCGGGGTGCCGGGTGCCGGCCGCCGTGGTGCACCACACCGCGTAAATACCCTGCGCGGGCACCAGCTTTAGTGTTGAGGGTACGTCGAGGTTGGCGGTAGGATAGCCGATGGTGCGGCCCAACTGCTGACCCGTTACCACGACGCCCGTTACCGGGTACTCGTAGCCCAGGTAGGCGGTGGCGGTGGCCACGTCGCCGGCCCGCAGCGCCCGCCTAATGCGCGTGCTGCTCACGCCCACGGCGTCTACGTCCTGGCGCGGAATCTCCTCCACGGTGAAGCCGTAGCGCCCGGCGTGCTGGGTGAGGTAGTCGAAGCCACCCTCCCGGTTTTTGCCAAAGCGGTGGTCGTAGCCGATAACCAAGTGCTTGGTGCCAACAATCTTAAGCAGCAGCTCTTGGATGTACTGCTCCGAGGTCCACTCCGCAAACTCGCGGGTGAAAGGCATCACTAGCAAGTAGTCGACGCCGTGCTGGGCTAGCCGGGCGGCACGCTCCTCCAAGGTATTGAGTAGCTGTAGCTCCAGCAGCTCGGGGTGCGAGGGCGGCGGGCCCAGCACCAGGCGCGGGTGGGGCCAGTAGGTAATGACCACGGCCGGGCCACCCACCGCGTCGGCCACTTGCCGCAGCCGCGCCAAAATGCGCTGGTGGCCCAGGTGCACGCCGTCGAAAGTACCGCTCGTCACCACGGCGTTGGCCAGGGCCGGGAAGTCGGCGGGGTCAGTAATAACAACCATAGACCGCAGATTTAACGGATTTAACGGATTGCGCCGATGCGCCACCTGCGGTGGCTGGCTACGCTGGGGCTCTACGATTAGGAGAGGTCGGGGGGGGAGGCGGGCGGTGCTGGCCGGGCCGATTGCTCGGTTTGCGCCGATTGTTCGGCCTGCTGGGCGGCGTAGTAGTCGAGGCCCGCGCGGGCTACTTTGATGCGCTCGCGGCGGGGGCGCTCGCTAGGGCGAGCGCCCCCGCCGCTGGTTTGGGTGGCCTCGGCGCCGGCGGTGCCTTCGGGGCTAGTGGTGGGGCGGGGCGGGCGCAGGGCCTGCACCTCGGCCACGGTCCAGGCGTCGGCCAGGCGGTGCTCGCCGATGCGGGTGCGCACCAGGCGCGTGAGGTGCGCGCCGGTGCCCAGCGCCGCGCCCAGGTCGCGGGCCAGGCTGCGGATGTAGGTGCCCTTCGAGCACACCACCCGAAAGTCAATGTCGGGCAGCGCGATGCGCGTGATGTCGAACGCCTTGATGTCCACGGTTTTCGACTTGATAACCGCCGCCTCGCCCTTGCGGGCCAGCTCGTAGGCGCGCTGGCCGTCCACCTTCACCGCCGAAAACAGCGGCGGCGTCTGCTCGATTTTACCCAGAAACGCGGTCGCCGCGGCCCGGATTTCATCCTCCGTGAGGTGGGCGTAGGGCTGCTCGGCATCTACGGGGGTTTCGAGGTCGAAGCTCGGCGTGGTTTGCCCCAGCCGGAAAGTGCCCTCGTACTCCTTTTCCTGGGCCTGAATCTGGTCTATCTCCTTGGTCTTCTTGCCCGTGCACAAAATGAGCAGGCCGGTAGCCAGCGGGTCGAGGGTGCCGGCGTGGCCGATTTTGCGCGGGCGCAGGGTGTTCTTCACTTTGCGCACCACGTCAAACGAGGTCCAGGTCAGCGGCTTATCGAGCAGCAGTACCTCGCCCTTTTCAAAGTCGAAGTCGGCCAATTGTTTCTTCTCACTCATACCAATTCTAAATTCAGGCCCAGCCCCAGCATCAGCAACAGCAGCGCGCCCACAATGATGCGGTAGATGCCAAACGCCCGGAAACCGTACTTAGCCACAAAGCCCACAAACAGCCGGATGGCCAGCAGCGCCACCACAAAGGCCACCACGTTGCCCAGCACCAGCAGCTTCACCTCCTGGCCCGAAAACAAGTGACCTAGCGTAACGCCTTGTGTATGTGCTACTTTGTAGTAATCGTAAATGTCCTTCACGGCCGCCGCCGCCATGGTGGGCATGGCTAGGAAAAACGCAAACTCGGCGGCCGCCCGGCGCGTGAGCTTCTGGGTGAGGCCGCCGATGATGGTGGCCGCCGAGCGGCTCACGCCCGGCACCACCGCGATGCACTGGAAGAGGCCGATAAACAGCGCCTCCTTAAAGCTGGGGTTCGTCACCGGGTGGCCGCCTTCCTGGGGGTCTTCCTGCGGAAACCACTTGTCTACGAATAGCAGCACGATGCCACCCAGCAGCAGCATCACGGCCACCGTTGTCACCGATTCGAGCAGCGCGTCGATGTGCTTTTTGAGGGCCAGCCCCACCACCACGATGGGCAGAAACGCCACCAGCAGCTTCAGATAAAAATCGAAGCTCTGAAAAAAGCGCTTCCAATACACTACCAGCACCGACAGGATGGCCCCAAGCTGAATCACGACCAGAAAAAGCTTCACAAACGGCGTGGCCGCGATGCCCAGCAGCTTGGAGGCGATAATCATGTGGCCGGTGCTGGAAACAGGCAGAAACTCAGTGATGCCTTCCACGATGGCCAGCAAAAGGGCCTGCCAGTAAGTCATTGTCTATAAATTAGTTATGCATGAATACTGTCATTGCGAGCCTGCGAAGCAATCGCCCCCAAACGGCTCGTTCGGGCGCAATTGCTTCGCAGGCTCGCAATGACAAAGAAGAGGTGCGCCCGCCTAGCTAGGGCGCTTGTAGGCCGGTTTGGCGGGGCGCGGAGGCACCGGGGCGGTCGTGGGTGCGCTGGCTACCGGCTGGGTCAGGGGCTGGGCCGCTTCGGCTACGGGCGTGGGCGCGGGGGCCACGGGCACCTCGGCGCCCGGGTTGCTCGGCACCAGGATGGCCGCAAACTCAATCACAAAGCCCACAAACAGCAAAATCGGCCCCAGCGTGAGGCCCAGAAAACCCTCGCCATAGTCAGCCCCGTCGAGCATCATCGTGATGAAGCCTACGGCCAGCACGGCCAGGCCAAGCCACATCAGGCGGAAGTTGCGAGGGCCAAAAGCAAAGCGCGGGGCCGGAGTAGTTGGTTGCATAAGGTTAATAAAGCTCGTCGAGCGATACGTTCAGGTATTTATTTACGGCCCAGTAAGAGCTGAGAAAGCCGATGGCCGTGCCCAGCCCCACCACCCCCAGCAGCAGCAGGCCGATGAGGTAATCGTCGCGCAACAGGCGCAGCTGCGCAATTTCGAGGTAGGCGTACTGCAACAGGCTCAGCAGCAGCAGCGCCGCCAGAAAGCCGCTGGCCAGCCCCTGCCAGGTAGCCCGCCTGATGAACGGCTGCCGGATAAAGAACCGCGTGGCCCCCACGAGTTGCATGGACCGGATGAGCAGCCGCTGCGAAAACATGGCCAGCTTGATGGTATTATTAATCAAAATCACCACCACCAGCACGAGCACCGCCGCGAAGCCCAGCAGCAGCAAGCTCACCCTGGCTAAATTCTGGTTGATGCTAGTAAACAGGCTTTTGGGGTACTGTACTTCAAATACGCCGCGCTGCTGGCCCAGGCTGCGGCCCAGCAGGCGCAGGTGCATGGTGTCGGTGTACTCGGGCTTGACTTTGAGGGCGTAGGCGTCGCGCAGTGGGTTGTCGTCCAGAAAGTTGTGGAAATCTTCGCCGGTGGTTTCGAGCAGCTGGCGGGCGCCTTCCTCCTTGCTCACGAAGCGCACCTGGGGGCGGCCGCCCAGCTCGGCTACGTAGGGCTGGTGCTCCAGGTCTTGTTGCAGGCGCAGCAGCTCGGTTTCGGGCAGGTTGCGCTCCAGGTACACCTGCACCTCCAGGTTTTCGCGCACCTGCTCGCTCAGCTTGTGGGCGTGTAGCAGCAGCAGGCCAAACAGCCCGATGACCGTCAGGGCCAGCGTGATGCTGAACACGACCAGCAGGGTAGGGTAGGAGCCGAGTTTCTTTTTGTGGGGCCGCGCCATAGAACCGCAAAGATAGACCGCAGATTTAACGGATTTAACGAATTGCGCGGATACGCCACCTGCGGTGGCTGGCTAGGCGCGCGCAAGTGCGGCTTTGTCGGCTCTTGCACTTTCGAACCCTTGCTTAAAGCAAGCTGGTTTAAAATAGGCTAGCCGAAGGCGGCCAGGGCATGAGCTTAGCCAGCCACCGCAGGTGGCGTATCCGCGCAATCCGCGCAATCCGCTAAATCTGCGGGCTGGGCATTAGAGGGTGGTGCGTTTGTCTTCCTCCACCGTCAGTACCTCGCGGGCGCGCTGGGTGTCGCGCTGGCGGCGGCTGGGGTTTTCGCGGCCGAAGAGCTCGCGCAGGTTATTGAACTCCTTGGTGTGCAGCAGCGAGATGCCGGCGCGCGGCTGGTTCACAGTGGTCACGATGTTATCGCGCGGGGTGGTTTCGTAGCGCAGCTTGGCCCGGAATTTCCCGTCGGGGCGCAGGAAGTATTCGAGGCTGAAATCGCCAATGAGCGAAGTCTGGGTATAAGGTAGACCGGTCTGGGGGTTAATATTGGCCGTGTTGGAGTTGCTGATGCCGCCCTCGCGGGTCAGGCGCAGCCGGCCACCCAGAAAGGAATAGCTCAGGCGCACTTGCAAGGCTTGCAGCTGGTCGGCAGTAAGGCCGCTGATGTTGAAGTCAATCTCCAGGTTCTGGTCAATCTGCGAAGTCAGTAGCCCGAGCTGCGACGAGATAATCTGGCCCAGGCTGTTTTGCAGCGCACTGTTCTGGCCCTGCCCCGTGAGCGAAATACCGCTGAAGCTGTTGCTATTTTGGGGTGACAACGTTCTGAACACCAATAGGCTGAATACCTGACGATTCAACTCCTGCTCGTCGTTGCGCAGCAGCGCGATAAAGGCCGCCAGGTCGTTTTGCAGCGAGCTGGGGGCATCGTCAAACTCCAATGCCAGCTTGATAACCGGTAGTAGCAGTGGCCCACTCAAATTCATCACGGCCGTAACGGGCACCACCGCCGCGCTGGTGCCGGTGCCAATGCCGCTGTTCAGAATCGGGGCCAGCGAGGTGCGCTGAGTGTAAGTAGCCGTCACGTTCATCTGGCCGTCGAGCGGGTCGCCGTTCCAGGTAATAATGCCGCCCGGCTGCACTACAAATTCCTTATTGACAAGCCCTTGTAAGGTAAAGTTGTAGGCGCCGCGCACAATCTCGACCTGCCCGTACATGTTGAAGTCGCCCCGCGTGTCGATAGCCAGGCGCAGCTGCCCGGTGGCCGTACCCCGAATCACGTCGCCCGTGGCCTCGTCCAGCAAGATTTCCAGGTAGGCATCGGGCGTTACCGTCAGGTTCATATTGAGCTGAATACCTGATAAATCCACTTTGTCCTGGGCCGCGATAACGGCCGCCTGCCGCGCCTGCCGCCGCCGCACCGAGTCGGCCAGGTTGCGGTTCACAAACTTGATGTAGCTGGCCTGCTCAGCCTTGGCCGCGTTGTCGAGGGGTAGGGCCAGCCGGGTGCCGGCCTCCGAGGTGGCCGTCACGTTCACCACTAGGTCGTCGACCGGGCCGCGCACGGTGGCCGTGCCGCTGGCGTAGGCCGTGCCAAAGTACAAATCATTGTCGCGCCGCGTGGTGCGCAGCACCTGAAACTTGCGGAAGCTGGCGCTCATATCCAGCGTCATGTTCTGGAAGCCCTGGTGCTTAATCAAACCCGTCACGGTACCCAGGTTGCCCTGCGCGTCGCGCAGCTGCACGTTTTGGAAGGCTATCGACGTAGTAGTGAAGCTAATGCGGTCGGCAAACTTATACGTAGTACCCAGGTAGCCAAAGGTGAAGCGCCCATCCGTCACATCGACCGCGCCCGCCAGGGTCGGCGCGCTGAACATGCCACCCAACTGCAATTGCCCCCGCCCAGTGCCGCCCAGGTTTTGCAGAATGCTGCCCAAAAAGGGCTGCGCCAGCACGATGGGCGCGTCGTTAAGCTCGCCCACTAGGTTGAGCTGCTGGGTGGTCGAGCGCGGGGCCAGGTAGCCCGTCACGGTGAGCACGCGCTGCTGCTGGCGGGCCACGTCGAGATTGAGGCGCAACTGGCTGCTGGGGTTGTCCCAGTCGCCGCGGCCGGCCACCTGCCCGATGGGCGTACCCTCGTACACCAGCGAATCTACGGCCAGCGTGCTGCTGATAGCCAGTTGGTTATACACGCCGCTCACGGCGGCCTGCATGTTGAGACGCCCCCCCAGCCGCTGGCCGATAACGGAAGTAAGCGTGGCCAGGTCGAAGTTGGCAATGTCGAGCCTGAGCGGCGGCTGGCGCGGGTCGGGCGAGATGAAGCCCTGGGCGCTCAGCCGCTCATTGTCGTGGCTGATAACGAAATTCTCAATGTCGAATTCCTTGCCGCCCCCGCTGATTTTCACCGAGTTGTCGGCCGCAATCACGTACTCCTGATTCAGCAGATTTACGCTGCTGCGCCGAAATACCACCTGCACCGCGCGCGGCAGAAAGCTCAGCGCACCGTTGATGTTGGCGCGGTTGGTGGTGCCGCTCTGGGCCAGCGAGGTCGAGAAATTGATGCGTTGCTGGTCCCACACGCCTTCGAGCACGAACTTCTCGGTGCGGCCCAGGGTGGGCACGAGTTGGCGCTCGGAGGTAAGGCTAGCTTGGGCCAGTACCTCGGGCTGGTAGGGCAGCTTAGACGTAGTGAAGTCAAACTCGGTGGCCGTAGTGTGTACCGGCCCGTACCAAATGCTGTCGAACCGCCCGCCGAGCTGCAAAATCGATGTTTCGCCCTGCCGAAACGAGCCATCCAAGTGGCTGCGGTCGGCAATCTGCAAATCGGGCATAAACAGGTTCAGCAGGGGGTTTACGTGCTTCAAGTTCACGTCGAGCTCGATAGCGTAGCTGGGTAGGCGCACTTGGCGCTTGCGGCGGTAGTAGGCAGCCGTGGCCGCGGCGTTGCTCTCAAAATTGAGCCGGTACTCGTGCCAGAGCGTCTGCAAGTCGCGCGAAACCTGGGCCACCTCAAAAGCGCCGTTGGCCGTGAGGTCGAGCAGCTCCGAGCGCAGCATTACCTGGCGCTGGCCGCGGCGGTTGCGGGTGCTGCGCAGGTCCAGCGTGTCGAGGTCGAGGCTCTGGCCGCGCAGCGTGAAGTGCGAGCCCCGCAGCTGCGCCGTGCCCAGCAGCGAGTCGAGCTGGGTGCCGCGCAGGTTCACGCGGGCGGTGGTGCTAATGGTCAGCGGCACCCCTAGCAGCCCCAGCGTGGCCAGGTTGGCGTGGGCAATGTTGGCCTGCACATCAATGTGCTGGTGGCGCGGGTCGAGGTTGAAATCACCGTTGGCCGTGAGGCGCACGGCCGGGTCGTTGGCCGTCACCTTCCCCTTGAAGCCCTGGCCGGCAAAGTCGCCGTCGAGGCTGAGGTTGTGGTAGCGGTGGCCATTGAGCCAGATGGCCGGCACGCTCACCACGGCGTGGCCCTTGGCAATGGGCGGCACGAAGCCCGTGCCCTGTACCCGGCCGTTCAGCGTCACATCGCGGATAACCGACTCGTCGCCCAGAAACTTGCCCAGGTTAAAGGCCGTGCTGCGCACGGTGCCCTCGTACACCGCGTGGTCGAAGTCGCTCTTGGTCTTGAGGTTAACGTCGGTCGAGATGGCGCCGAGCGCGGTGTTGAAATTGGCCTTGCCTACAAAGTCGTTGTAGAAGCCCACAAACTGCCCGTCGAGTTTTATCAACCCCAGCCGCTGCACCAGCTTATTGGCTGAAGCGGGCAAAAACTTGCGCAGGTCGGCGGCATCAACCTGCGAGGGTTGCAGGCGCAAATCAATCAGGCTTTCGCGCCAGCGGGGCAGGTTGTCGGCGTGGGCCCGGGTGGCCACAATGTGCGTGCGGCGGCCGTAGCGCACGTCGAGGTTCTTAATCTGGAAGTCACGCACGTAGCCCTTGGCGTCGCCCGAGAGCACAATCGAGTCCTTCAGCGTGGCCAAGTCAGGGGCAAACCTGGCGATGTCGTCGGTATACAGCTTAGTGCCACGCAGCTGGGCCACCACCCGCATCGAGTCGTTGAAATCGGAGAAATTGCCGAAGCGCTTGTACTCAAAGCGCACGAATTTGCGCAGCTCACTGCGCCCCAGCCGCAGGGTCAGGTTGTTGAACTCCCAAAAGTGCTGGTTGTAGGAAATATCGGCCGTGAGCTCGTGCAGGCGGGTTTTGGTGGGCGTTTCCACAGTGCGCAGGCCCGCGATGCGGGCGCGCAGGGTATCGGTTTTCCAGTTGAGGTTGGAAATGTCGGCGTAGATGCTGTCGGCCACCAGGTGGTTGTAGTCGATGCTGCGGCCGTAGTATTTCTCGCGGGGCCGGTCGGGCCGCTCCAGGGCAAAATGCCCGTTGCGAATGGCGACGTCGTGGAGCTGAAAATCGAACGGCTTGCCAGTCGTCGTCGTGTCGGGTGGCCCGCTCAGGCGCTTAATGGCGGCCAGAAACTGGTCGAGGGTGGTGGAGTCGGGCCGGCCGGCCACGTCGCGCAGCACAAAGCGCGGCTCGGTCAGCGTGAGCGTGCCCACGTGCAGGTGGCGCGGGTCGAATACCGAAAAAAGCTTGATATCAGCATCGGCCTGGCCCACGCCGAAGAGCTCGCCGCCGCGCCGGTCAAGCACCCGCACGCCCCCGAGCAGCACGTGCGAAAACGGCCGGATATCGACGCTGCCGATGGTAACGGACTGCCCCAGTTTCTGGGTCAGCACATCGGCCACCTGGTGGGCCACCCGCGTTTGCACGCTTGGCACGCGCAGCGCCAGCAGTAGGCCGCCCACGGCCAGCACCAGCACCACGGCCAGCCCTAGCAAGATTCGGAGCAGAATACGGAGAACGCGACGCACAAAAAACAGCGAATGCCGGTTTAACTAAAGCCCTGGCGAGCCGATAAGAACGCAAAGGTGCGGCTTTTAGCGCGCACTAATCGCGCCAACGGATAAGGTATCGCGCAGGTTCGCCCGAACTTTGCGGCGGCTTCGCCAATTAAAAATTAAAAATGAGGAATTAAAAATGGCGGCTGGGACCGCGCCAGGCTTTCCGTAAGGAATAGTATGTAGCCCCAGACAGCCACCGCGACTCAGTTTTTAAATTTTGCTTTAGAATTTTCAATTAGCTAAAAATGAAGTTACTAGCCATTGAGTCGAGCTGCGACGACACCGGCGCGGCCGTGTTCCAGAATGGCCAGCTGCTCAGCAACGTAGTGGCCGGTCAGGCCGTGCACGAGCAGTACGGCGGCGTGGTGCCCGAGCTGGCCTCGCGGGCGCACCAGCAGCACCTGCTGCCGGTCGTCACGGCCGCGCTGCGCCAGGCCGGCCTCACCAAGGACGACCTCGACGCCGTGGCCGTAACCCAGGGCCCCGGCCTGCTGGGGTCGCTGCTGGTCGGCAATCTCTTTGCCAAGAGCCTGGCGCTGGCGCTGGGCAAGCCGCTGCTGGCCGTGAACCACATGCGGGCGCACATTCTGGCGCATTTTATTAAGGAGCCCAAGCCGGCATTTCCGTTTCTGTGCCTCACCGTGAGCGGCGGCCACACCCAGCTGGTGGTGGTGCGCTCGGCCCTGGACATGGAAATCCTGGGCCAGACCATCGACGATGCGGCCGGCGAGGCCTTCGACAAAACGGCCAAGCTGCTGGGCTTACCCTACCCCGGCGGCCCGCGCCTCGACAAGCTGGCCCAGACCGGCAACCCGCGCCGCTTCGAGTTTCCGATGGGCGCGCTCGAAGGCTATAACTTCTCGTTCAGCGGCCTGAAAACGTCGGTGCTCTATTTCCTCAAAAAAGAAACCACCGCCAACCCCGACTTCGTGCAGCAAAACCTGGCCGACCTCTGCGCCAGCATCCAGCACACCATCGTGAGCACGCTGCTGCGCCAGCTCAAAAAAGCGGCCCTGGCCACCGGCCTGCGCCAGGTGGCCCTGGCCGGGGGCGTAGCCGCCAACTCGGGCTTGCGCCAGGGCTTGCAGGCGCTGGCCGAGGCTGAAGGCTGGGACTTTTTCATCCCCGATTTTCAGTTTTGCACCGACAATGCGGCGATGGTAGGTCAGGCGGCCATCTTCCAGTACGAGGCCGGCGATTTTGCCAGCCAGCTCACCAGCCCCGACCCAAGATTGAAGTTATAACGTAACGCCTCCAGGCCGCCCCCCGCCCAGCCGCATAGCCAGCCTGCGCAGCAGGCGTATCCGCGCAATCCGTTAAACCCGTTAAATCTGCGGTCATGAAAGACAAGACTCCCGCTCCCATCAACATCAAAAACCGCCGCGCCAGCCACGAATACACCTTCCTGGCCAAGTACGACGCGGGCATGATGCTGCACGGCACCGAAATAAAAAGCGTGCGCGCCGCCGAAGTCAACCTCCAGGACGGCTACTGCACCTTCGACCACAAAGGCGACCTGTGGGTGCACAGCGTGCGCATTGCGCCCTACACGCCCGGTACTTACAACAACCACGACGCCATGCGCACCCGCAAGCTGCTGCTTACCAAGCGCGAGCTCAAGCAGCTAGCCGGCAAAATGGATGCGGGCCTTACCATCATCCCGCTACGCCTGTTCGTGACCGACCGCGGCTTTGCCAAGCTTGAAATTGCGCTGGCCCAGGGCAAGAAGCTCTTCGACAAGCGCGAAGACCTCAAGGCCAAAGACCAGAAGCGCGAGATGGAGCGCTTTCGCTAGGCGAAGCGTGTAGGTAAGCAATAACGTTCAGCCGGCTCATTTGTCGGCCACGCAGTGAAGCGGCTTGCTTGCCTCACTAGGGTAACATTCTACCGAAGCTCGTGAGATGCTTCACTTGCGTGGCCGACAGATGAGCATGACGTTCTTTGTGCTGAAAACCATTTTTTAAGATACCCTTTTGAACCACGGTATTTGCGCGCTCAGCGCCGTTCCCGTCCGCGCCGAGCCCACCGACCGCGCCGAATTAGTTACCGAATTGCTGTTTGGCGAGTGCTACACCGTGCTGCAAACCCAGGGCAACTGGCTGCGCATTGAGGCCGCCGCCGACCACTACCTGGGCTGGATAGACGCCAAGCAGCACCGCCCCGTGAGCGACGCCTACTTCCGGGCCTGGGGCGCCCAGGACCACCCGCGGGTGCTCGACGTGGTGCAGGTGGTATCGTCGGCCACTACGCGGCAGCCCATTACGCTGGGGTGCCGGCTGCCGTTTTTCGATGGCATGACGCTGAAAGTGGGTGATGATAACCCGTTGTTTTTCAACGGCACGGCTACCAACCCTGACCAGGCCAATTTGCCCGAGCGCCAGCTGGCCCTGCTGCGCAAGATGGGCCAGCAGTTTATGCGGGCGCCCTACGTGTGGGGCGGCAAAAACCTCTTCGGCATCGACTGCTCGGGGCTGATGCAGACGCTGTTTGGCCTCATCGGGGTGCAACTGCCGCGCGATGCCAAGCAGCAGATTGCCCTTGGCAAGCCCGTCGATTTTGTGACCCAGGCCAAGGCCGGCGACCTGGCCTTTTTCGATAATGCCGATGGCGCTATCGTGCACGTGGGCCTGGTGCAGGACGAGGGCATGCTATTGCACGCCTCGGGCGAGGTGCGCCTCGACCCGCTCGACCACCACGGCATCTTCAACCGCGAGCGCCAGAAGTACAGCCACAAGCTGCGGCTGATAAAAAGGCTTCTGTAGCCAGTGTAGCCGTACGCTTGAGTGTGCGAGCGAGCGCAGCGAGCAGGACGCTAGCCAACGCGTCTGCTGGCATCATTGCTCGCTGCGCTCACCCGCACGCCAAGGCTACGCTACCCTACCTACCACGTAATTGGCGGCTCGCCGTGCTTTTCCAGCCAGGCGTTGGTTTGGCTAAAGGGCTTTGACCCGAAAAAGCCACGGTCGGCTGAGTAGGGCGAGGGGTGTGCAGCCTTCAAAATCAGGTGTTTGCTGGCGTCAATCAATTCTTCCTTTTTCTGGGCATAGGCGCCCCAGAGGATGAACACCACGTGCGGACGGCCCTCTGACACCTTGCGGATAACGGCATCGGTAAATTCTTCCCAGCCCTTTTTCTGGTGCGAGCCGGGCGTGGCGGCGCGCACCGTGAGGGTAGCATTGAGCAGCAACACGCCCTGCTGGGCCCAGCGGTCGAGGTTGCCATTGGCTGGGGCGTGCGTGCCGGGTATGTCGTCCTGCAACTCCTTGAAAATATTGTGCAGCGAAGGCGGCGTGCGCACACCCTCGTTCACCGAAAAGGCTAGCCCGTGCGCCTGGTTTTTGCCGTGGTAGGGGTCCTGGCCCAGAATAACGACTTTGACTTCGTCGAAGGGGCAGGCATCGAAGGCGTGAAAAATCTGGGACCCCAGCGGGTACACGGTGGTGGTGGCGTACTCGCCCCGCACCCAGGCGGTTAGCTTTTGAAAGTAGGGCTTTTCAAATTCGTCGGCGAGTACGGGCCGCCAGCTTTCGGCAATTTTAACCATGAGGAGGGGGAAGGAGGAAGAAATAAGCGCGCTACAACTAAACGGCCCGGCGCGGCGTTTAGGCCCTGAAACCATGCTAGCGGGGCGACTGTTGCCCCGGCTGCGTAATTTCGCCGGTCGCCGCTATGCCCACTACCACTACGCAGGGCGTAACCGTTACGGTTACGACCAATTACCTGCCCGACTACTCCAGCCCCGCGCAGGAGCACTACGTATTTGCCTATCGCATTGATATTCGCAACGATAGCGAGTATACTATTAAGCTCCTGCGCCGCCATTGGTATATTTCCGATGTGGGCACCGTGGTGCGCGAAGTAGAGGGTGAGGGCGTGGTGGGCCGCACCCCCGTGCTGGAGCCCGGCGAGGCCCACCAGTACGTGAGCGGCTGCAACCTCAAGTCGGGCCTGGGCAAGATGCGCGGTACCTACCTCATGGAGCGGGTGGCCAGCGGCGAGCACTTTCAGGTCAATATTCCGGAGTTTACCCTGATTGTGCCGTTCCGGATGAACTGATTTTCAAGCTTGTACCAAGTCTTCGCTTACGTCCGCTACTGGCTGCTGCGCTCGGGCAATGCCCACGGGCTGCACTCGCCGTTCGTGTTCAACCTCTACACTACCGTCATTCGCCACACCGGCGCATATGCCGCCTACGCCCGCGTCGAAAAGCGCCGGCAGGCGCTACTGGCCAGCAGCCAGGTGCTGGAGGTAACTGATTTTGGGGCCGGCTCGCAGGTGGCCGGGGCGGGGGGCCGGCGGCGGCCAGTGCGCGACATTGCCCGCCACGCGGCCAAGGCGCCGCGCCTGGCGCAGCTGCTGTTTCGGCTGGTCAACTACTTTCAGCCCCGCACGGTGCTGGAGCTGGGCACTTCGCTAGGCCTTACCACGGCTTACCTGGCCCTGGCCGATTCGCGCAGCCAGGTTATCACCTTCGAGGGCTGCCCCAACACGGCGGCCGTGGCGCGCCAGACGTTTGAGGAGTTGGCAATCAAGAATGTGCGGCTGGTAGAAGGCAACCTTGACCACACGCTGCCCGCCACGCTGGCTAGCCTGCCGCAGCCGCTCGACTTTGTGTTTTTCGACGGCAACCACCGCTACGAGCCCACGCTGTGCTACTTCGAGCAGTGCCTGGCTAAGGCCCACGAAGACAGCGTGTTTGTACTCGACGACATTCACTGGTCGGCCGAGATGGAGCGCGCCTGGGCGGCCATCAAGGCGCACCCGAGCGTGACGGTTACCATCGATTTATTCTACGTCGGGCTGGTTTTCTTTCGTAAAAAGCAGCGGCGCGAGGACTTCTGGCTGCGCTACTGAGCTAGCCGCGGCTAAAGCGGGCTCGTAGCCCACGCCCGGGCCTCTTCGATAGAGTCAAAGAACTGGCTCGTGAGCTGTGTATTAGGGATAACCGTGGCAACCAAGGCACTGACGCCCATGCGGTTCATGGCATCCAACGACTCGACGGCCGCAAAGCGCCGGCCACCCAGCTTGCTGAGCCCGCCAAACACAAGCTCGCCGCTCCACTGCAAATCGGCCTGGCGCAGAGCCCGCAGCAGCCGGTTGTCGGCAATCAGGGCCTTGGCCTGGTGCTGCTGAGCCAGGTGCATGAGCTCGGTCATCGAGGCCCGAAAATCGGCACTGGGCACGAAGTCCAGCCACTGCAATTCCAGGGTGACGTGCGTAGTGCGATGTACTACTATGTGGAGGTAAGAACTGCTGAATAGAGTCTCCATGCTGGGAAAGGAAGGCGCAGGCGAGAAGCGGCGCGGGCTAGCGCTGGGTAGTGAGGCCGGCGCACCGCTGGGCCGCGCCCTGCTTGGCCTCGGCCAGCGAGGCGTAATACACGGGCTCCAGCTCGTAGGTGTCAGCTTGCTGCGCTTGCTGGGCATAGTGCTGGGTGGCCAGCTGGGCCAGCACGTTGGCCGAGGGCACAATGCTCATTTCGCGCAGCCCGGCTTGGTAGGCCTGCTTATTCCAGTCGTGGGCCAGCCACTGCTGCACCTCATTCGGAATGGCGCTCATGTGGCGGGTATCGGCCACCCAGCCCCAGCGGTGCGCCGGCTGGGCGTGCGTTTTATAATGAGCCAGGCCCGCGTTCATCAGGCCCTTGAACTGCTCGCGGTTGGCAAAGGCCCGCAGCTGCACCACGATGCACGGCACGGAGCTATCGGCCCACACCAACACCCAGGGTTCATCCACCAAGATTGTTTCTGTTGACATTGCCTCCGCATACGTAAGCTGGGCGGCAGGCGTTATCGCCGCCTATGCGTTCAGGCCCTGCGGGTCGATATCGCCGCTGGGGCGCACGGCCTCGCGCACGCGGGTTAGACGCTGCAAGAGGCCTTCCAGTTTATCGAGGGCCAGCATGTTGGCGCCATCCGAGAGGGCGGTGGCGGGCGTGGGGTGCGTTTCGATAAATAGCCCATCGGCGCCCACCGCAATGGCGGCCTTGGCGATGGTTTCGATGAGGGCCGGCTGGCCCCCGGTCACGCCGCTAGCCTGGTTGGGCTGCTGCAAGGAGTGCGTCACGTCCATCACCACGGGCACGCCGAAGCTGCGCATGGTGGGCAGGTTGCGGAAGTCCACCACCAAGTCGCTGTAACCAAACGAGTTGCCGCGGTCGGTGAGGATGACGTGTGGGTTGCCGGCGCCCTGCACCTTGTCCAGGGCCCAGCGCATGGCCTCGCCGTTCAGAAACTGGCCCTTCTTGATGTTCACCACCTTGCCGGTTTTGGCGGCCGCCACCAGCAGCTCGGTCTGGCGGCAGAGGAAGGCCGGAATCTGGAGCACGTCTACATACTCGGCAGCCAGCGCGGCTTCGTCCGACTCGTGGATGTCCGTCACGGTGGGCACGCCGATTTCGCGCCCCACTTTCTGCAGAATGCGCAGCGCCGTTTCGTCGCCGATGCCGGTAAATGAGTCGAGCCGCGAGCGGTTGGCCTTGCGGTAAGAGCCCTTGAAAATGTACGGAATCTGAAGCTTATCGGTGATGTGCTTCACGCGCTCGGCAATGCGCAGGGCCATGTCCTCGCCCTCGATAACGCAGGGGCCGGCCATGAGAAAGAATTGGCCCGAGTTGGTGTTGCGAAAATGAGGCAGGGCCTGGGCGAGGGAGGTGAGCATGGCGGTGAACTAAATGACTTTTAAGTAAAACAACGGTCGTCACGCTGACGAAGGAAGCATCTTGCCTGGATTAGCAACTCCCCTTGTAGCGAGGTAACTAGTCAGCGCAACGATGCGAGCAAGCTGCTTCCTTCGTCAGCATGACAGCTTTTGAATTAGTCGGTAGACTTCTTTTGCAGGCAAATGAACAGCTCGCGGCCCGTGCGCGGGGCCAGTGAGTTATATGCCGTATTGAAGTGAATAAACTCGAAGTACGGTGCAAAGTAGGCGCGGTATTCATCGCGGGTGCCGCCGAAGGGCGGTTCGCTGGCCCCGGCAAACGGCGTGTCGAAGAGCAACCCTACCAGCCGGCCGCCCGGCCGCAGCAGCCTGGCGCATTGCCGGGCGTAGGCCGGCCGCCGGCTGGGGGCGATGGCGCAAAAGAACGTTTGCTCGATAATCAAATCGAACGGCTCGCTAGGGGGCAAGGCGAAAAAATCGGTTAGCCAAAGGTTCTCCTTCGGAAAATCGGGTACCCGGGCGGCTAGCTCGGCCAGGGGCTCGGGGGCCAGGTCGGCTACCACCACGTGGCGGTAGCCCAGGCGGTGCAGATACTCAGCCTCGTGGGCGCGGCCGGCCCCCGGAATGAGGATGCGCGGCTGCTGGGCCACAGGTAGTTGGTCAAAATAAGCGCGCAGCGGCGGGGTAACGCGGCCGGCATCCCAGCCGGCGCGGCCGGGGATGGCGTAGCGCGCCCGCCAGTAAGCGGCATCGAAGGCGTCGGAAACCGTTTGCATAAGAGCCAAGTATAACGCAGGCCGGAGCCAACTGGAAATTTCGCCTATTTTTACCCGCCACAAAGGTAGGTAACGGCCCGGCCGGCCCCGGCCACCCCGCCTTTTTTCTGCCACTTCTATCCCCCCAGACCCCGCTTATGGAGCCTCAACAGGAATACCCCGAACCCCGCCAGAATAACAGCCGCGTCCTGCTTTGGGTAGCCCTCGTGCTGGTACTGCTCGGTATCAACGGGGTCTTGTTTTACTTGAATTCGCAGAAAAAGACCGAGAATGAGCAGCTTACTACCCAGGTGCAAGCCAAGGATACCAAGCTGCAAGCCCAGATAAAGGAGTACGAAGACCTGAAAGCCAGCTACGAGCGCCAAAGCCAGGACCTGCAAAAGCTGGGCCTCAACAACGACTCGCTGCAAGCGCGCATCGCCAGCATCAACGCCGATTTGCTGAAGCTGCGCTCGTTTAAGGCCGGCTCGTTCTCGCTGGCCGAGCAGCAGCGCTTCAAGCAGCGCGCGCTCAACCTGGAAAGCCAGCTCAAGAAGAAAGACGACCAGATTACGGAGCTTAAGCAGTCGAACGAAACGCTCTACACCGAAACCACGACCCTCAAGGAGCGCCAAAATAAGCTGACCGACACCATCAGCACCATCGCCAAGGCCAACCGCGACCTGAGCGACAAAGTGACGGTGGCCTCGCGCCTGCAAGCCGATAACATCCGCGTGAGCGTGCTCAACAAGCGCGATAAGGAGAGCGACGACGACAAGGACGAGTACAAGGCCCGCAAAGTGGACCGCGTGAAAGTGGCCTTCAACCTGAGCCGCAACGACGTAACGCCGAAGGATACCAAGACCATCTACCTGCGCATTCTGGAGCCCGATGGCGCGGCCCTCTACAACCTGAGCACCGGCGGCGGCACCTTCACGGTGGATGGCCAGGAGGCTTTCTACACCATGAAGCAGGATGTGGTGTTCGATAACACCAAGCAGGCGCTCAACTTCGTGTATGCCAAGGGCGGCGACTACAAAATCGGCCAGCACACGGTAGAGCTGTATGAAGGCGGTGCGCTGATGGGCAAGACGACGTTCACCCTCAAATAGACCGCTGATTCAAACGGATTTAACTGATTTCGCGGATACGCCACCTACGGTGGCTGGCTACGCGAAAGGTAGGCTAGCGGCCTGTCGCCTGGGGCGGCGGGCCGCTTTCTTTTGGGTAAGCAAGTGCTCTTATGATGGAAGTAGTAGTGAGTTGGAGCGGGGGCAAGGACTCGGCGCTGGCCCTGTACCACGCCCGGCGCGACCCGCGCTACCGCGTGGCCCAGCTGCTCACGAGCGTGAACGCGCACTACGGGCGCGTGTCGATGCACGGCGTGCGGGTGGCGCTGCTAGAGGCCCAGGCCAGCCGGCTGGGGCTGCCCCTCACGCAGCTGCGGCTGCCTGAGATGCCTGATATGGCTACTTATGACGCTGCGTTGCTGGCTAGCCTCACGGCCCTGCGCGCCCAGGGCGTGGGGAGGGCTGTGTACGGCGATATTTTTTTGGCGGACCTGCGCGCCTACCGCGAGGCCCAACTGGCGCGGGCCGGGCTGCGGGGCGAGTTTCCGCTGTGGCAGCGGGCTAGCGAAGACATCCTGCGCGAGTTTTGGGCGCTGGGCTTCCGGGCCATCGTGGTGTGCGTGAACGACCGCTACCTCGACGCGAGCTTCTGCGGGCGCCTGCTCGACGAGGCCTTTGTGCGCGACCTGCCGCCCGGCGTAGACCCCTGCGGCGAAAACGGCGAGTACCACAGCTTCGTCTTCGACGGGCCCGATTTCAGCGCGCCCATTTCCTTCACCGTGGGCGAGCGGGTGCGCCGCACCTACGCCCCGGCCGCCGGACGCGCCACTAGCTCCTTGCCTGCTGCTGACGACCCTTTCGCCGCCGGCTTCTGGTATTGCGACTTACTGCCCGCTTAGAAGAAGGGGCTTTTAGTGGCTGCTACACCCCGGTAAATGCAAGCTGCCCTTAAATTCGTGTTGCTTCATTCCCTGCCCCATCTGCTTGACTGCTAAAAAATACCTCCTGCTCCTGCTGGCGCTGGCCTCGCCGCTGCTCAGCCGGGCCCAGCGCCGCCCGGCCCCCCGGCCCTCGGCCCCCAAAACGACGGAAAGCCGCGCTGTTGCTCAAAGTGAGGCGCTGAAGAAAAAGAAAATCGCGGCCGACCTGGCCAAGCGGGCGGCCGGCCAGCAGCCTGGCTTTTTGCGCTATCTGCATTCGGCCTGGGTCGATAGCCTCATGCGCACGCTCACGCCCCGGCAGCGGGTGGGGCAGCTGTTTATGGTAGCTGCGTATTCCAACAAACCGGCTATCTACCAGGATTCTATCTCGATGCTGATACGCAACAATGGCATCGGCGGGCTGATATTTTTCCAGGGCGGGCCGGTGCGGCAAACGCGCCTGCTGAACCGGTTTCAAAAGGAAAGCCCGGTGCCGCTGCTCGTGGCGATGGACGGCGAGTGGGGCGCCGGCATGCGCCTCGACAGCGTGCTGCGCTTCCCGTACCAGATGAGCCTGGGCGCGGTGCCCGCCGCCGACTCGGCCCTCATCTACGACATGGGGCGCGAGGTGGCCCGGCAGTTCCGGCGGCTGGGGATGCAGGTCAATTTCGCCCCGGTGGTCGATGTCAATAACAACCCCGCCAACCCGGTTATCGGCTTCCGCTCGTGGGGCGAGAACCCGGCGGCCGTGGCGCGCCTCAGCCGCCTGTATATGAAGGGGATGCAGGATGCGGGCGTGCTGGCCGTGGCCAAGCACTTCCCCGGCCACGGCGACGTCGATGCCGACTCGCACCTGGCCCTGCCGCTGGTGCGCGTGGACCGCGGCCGGCTCGACTCGCTCGAATTGCCGCCCTTCAAGAGCATGATTGCCAACGGCATCGGGGGCATGATGGTGGCCCACCTCGATGTGCCCGCCCTCGACACCGCCCGTGGCCCCAGCACCCTTTCCAAGCCCACCGTGACCGGCCTGCTGCGCCAGCAGCTCGGCTTCCGGGGGGTGGTGTTTACCGATGCCATGAACATGGCGGGCGTGCTGAAAGTGACGCCCACCGGCGAGGCCGAGGTGCGCGCCCTGCTGGCCGGCAACGATGTGCTGGAATTCAGCAAAAACGTGCCGGTGGCCCTGCGCACCGTGCTGGCGGCCGTCGACAGCGGCCGCATCTCGCAGGCCCGCATCGACGAAAGCTGCCGCCGCGTGCTGGCCCTCAAGCAGTGGGCTGGCCTGCGCCGGGCAGCGGCTATCAAGGAAGCCAACCTCATTGCCGACCTCAACCCGGCCCACGCCCGCTACCTGGCCCACCGCCTCACGGCGCGCAGCCTCACGCTGCTGCGCAACCAGGGCAATTTTCTGCCCTTGCAGCGCCTCGATACCCTGCGCCTAGCCACGCTCGTGCTCGGCGGTAGCCCTACCGATACCACCGATTTTCAAAAGGCCGTGGCTAGCTACGATGCCCAGGTGGCGCACTTTCACCTGCCCGCCGCCCCTACCATGGATGAGCTGGAAGACATTCGGGCCAAGCTCTTTGGCTACGACGTAGTGCTGGTGGCGCTGCAAGGCCTGGGCCGCCTGCCAGCCACCAACTTCGGCATTGCGCCCGAAAGCCAACTGCTGCTACGCGAGCTGACCAAGCCTGGCCAGCGGGTGGTGCTCAGCATCTTTGGCTCGGCCTACGCGGCGGCCAAGGTGCGCGACTTCGACCGGGCCAGCGCCGTGGTAATGGCCTACCAGGAAAGCCAGTCGGCCCAGGAGCTGGCGGCGCAGCTCATTTTTGGCGGCATTGGGGCCAGCGGCAAGCTGCCCGTTTCGGTGAGCAACGGCCTACCCGTCGGCTTTGGCCTCCGTACCCAGCCCGGCTTGCGGCTGGCCTACGCCCACCCCGAAGATGCCGGCCTGAGCCCCCGCCTGGAGGCCCGCGTGGACAGCATCATGGCCCAGGCGCTGGCGGCCGGCGCCACGCCGGGCGGCCAAGTCGTTATTGCCCGGCGCGGCGTGGTAGTGCTGCGCAAAAGCTACGGCGTGCAGGAAAAGGCCACGAGTGGCGCCGCACCGGTAGCCGTGCCCGGCGCCAGCGCCTCAGCGGCCGGCAACTTCGGCAGCGAGCCAGGGAGCGAGCCCGGCCGGGCGGCCGGGGCTAGCCCGGTGGCGCCGTTGCCGGGCGCTGACTCGGCCAACGGCGCCCGCCCGGTGCGCAATACCGACCTCTACGACCTCGCCTCGCTCACCAAGGTGCTGGCCGCCACGCCCGCGCTGCTGCGGCTGCAAGCCCAGGGCAAATTCAGCCCCGACAGCACCCTGGGTCAGCTTTTTCCCTTCCTGCGGAAAACCAATAAGGCCAGCCTGAAAATGCGCGAGGTGCTGGCCCACCAGGCCGGCCTGCCCGCCTGGATTCCCTTCTGGAAAGACTTTGCCAAGGCCGACGGCACCCTGCGCCGCCGTTGGTTTCGGCCAGATTCGTCGGCTCGCTTCCCGCTGCCGGTGGCCGGCGGGCTGTGGGGGCGCAAGGAAATGCCGGCCTACATCTACGAGAAAATCGGCGCCGCGCCCCTCAATGCCAAGCCCGGCTACGTGTACTCCGACCTGTCGTTTTACCTCTCCCCCGAGCTGGTGCGCCGCCGCACCGGGCAGCCGTTCGAGCAGTTTTTGGCTAAGGAAGTGTACCGGCCGCTAGGGGCCGGGCTGCGCTTTCAGCCCCGGCACACGGCACCGCTGGGCCGCATCGTGCCCACTGAGTACGACTCGCTGTTTCGGCGGCAGCTGCTGCGTGGCTACGTCGACGACGAGGGCGCGGCGCTGCTGGGGGGCGTGTCGGGCCACGCGGGCCTGTTCGGCTCGGCCAACGACGTGGCCCAGCTGGCCCAGGCCTACGCCTGGGGCGGGCGCTACGGCGGCCAGCAGCTTTTCGACCAAGCCACACTGGCTGACTGGACGCGCGCGCAGTTTGCCGGCAACCGGCGCGGGCTGGCCTTCGACCGGCCGGCTAGCCCGTCGGTGGGCAACACGGCGCCCGGGGCCTCGGCCGGCAGCTTTGGGCACTCGGGCTTCACGGGCACGTATTTCTGGGTCGACCCTGAGAAGGAGTTGGTAGTAGTAGTGCTCACTAATCGCGTTAATCCATCGCGGCGAAATAATAAGTTGAGTGAGCTCAACGTGCGGACGCAGATTCAGCAGGTGGCGATTGAGGCCATTCGGTAGCCGTGCAACTATTTGGCTATGCAAGGCCGCTACGGTAGTCGTACAGGTGCTAACCTCAGACCTATGTTGAAGAGCTGCTCCCATTTACTGGCCGCCGCTAGCCTGCTGCTACTGGCTGCGGCAGCTTGCCCGAAGAATATTGCCTGACCAGCCAGCAGCTGGCTTGGCAGGGCTACCAGCCCGGGTAGGTGCTACGCTTCGCGCAACGCCCGGCCGGTCCGGTCCGCACTTACCGCATTGCCAGCGTAGACGACCACCTAGTAAAGCAATCGCAAGGCATAAATTTTACCATACTGCCCCGCCGCGATAGCACTTGCCAGCAAGTGTCCGTCACTGCCCAGCGCACCGACACCACGGCGCGGGCAACTACGGTGCTGGATTTTGCCCTGAACTACTACGCCGGTGATATAACCTGCCGGCTGGGAGGGAGTCGAGGCGTATCGCGACTTGCCGATAGACTCCGTCAACAAAGGGGCAGCGTTTGACTCGCTTCGGTACCCCGGCATCCGGCTGCTGCAAGCGGTGGCTTTTGGTGGCACTTCCTACAGCCCGGTGCTACGTGTTTTAACGCTTCCGCCCGCTGCTACGCCCGTCAAAGGCGCTTTGCGGGCGCTATACCATGCGAAAGGCGCCGGGGTAGTGGCTTTTGAAGAAGTAGGGCGCGGCCTGTGGTATCGGCTGCATTAGCCGGCGCTGCGGGCGTGCTGCTGCTCGGCGGCGAGCCAGGCCAGCGCCTCGGCCTCGGTGATGCACTGGTTCATGCGGAAGGGCTGCGTGGTGGCGTAGGTGACGGGCTCGGGCACCACGCCATCGGCCTGAAACTCTTGGCGCAGGCCCGGCGCCATAAAGTAGACCAGCCGCACGGGGGCGCCTAGCACGCGCACGGCCTGGGTGTAGTAGTCAGTCAGCAGCCAAGCCAGGGTAGCGGGGGCGCTGCGGCCGCGCCGCCGGATATCGAACAGCCAATAGCGGGCCCGGAAGTGCTGGGCCGCTGCCAGCAGGTCGGCGTAGTCTTGCCGGGCCTCGGCCTCCGTCACGGGGCGCCGCCAGCGGCCCACTAGCACGTGCAGGTCGTCGTGAAAGCTGATTTCGAGGTGCTCGGCGGTGGCGTAGGGCGGGGTCATGGGGGCGAGGGCTGGCGGCCGGTCCGGGGCACTTGCGCCGGCCCGGCCACGGCGTTGCAACTGGCTAGCCGGCGCAAGTGTTCGGGCCCAGGTAAAAGAAGTAGCGGCTGCTGGCCGTTGACTGCTATCTTCCGGCTCCTATCTTTTATCCCACCTGCCCCGAACCATGCTCGGACTCATGATGCAACAGCCCCTGCGCATCGCGGGGCTCATCGAACACGCCGCCAAGTGGCACGCCGACACCGAAATCGTGTCGCGCCTGCCCGAGGGCGGCCCCCTGCACCGCTACACCTACGCCGCCGCCCACGGCCGCGCCAAGCAGCTAGCCAATGCCCTGGTGAAGCTCGGTATAAAAGATGGCGACCGCGTGGGCACGCTGGCCTGGAATACCCACCGCCATTTCGAGCTGTACTATGGTATCTCGGGCATCGCGGCGGTGTGCCACACCATCAACCCGCGGCTGTTTTTCGAGCAGCTGGTGTACATCATCAACCACGCCCAGGACCGGCTGCTGTTCTTCGACCTCACATTTTTGCCGCTGGTTAACAAGCTAGCCCCGCACTGCCCCACGGTCGAAAAATGGATACTGCTGACGGGGGATGAGCACCTGCCCGCCGACTCGGCTCTGCCGGGGCTAGCCAGCTACGAAAGCCTGCTGGCCGCCGAAAGCGCCGATTTTGAGTGGCCATATTTTGATGAGAACACCGCCTCATCGCTCTGCTACACCTCGGGCACCACCGACGAGCCCAAGGGTGTGCTCTACTCGCACCGCTCCACGCTGCTGCACAGCTACGCGGCCTCGCTGCCCGACTGCTTCAACTGCGGCGCCCGCGACACGATTTTGCCCGTGGTGCCCATGTTCCACGTAAACGCCTGGGGCGTGCCCTACCTGGCGGCTCTCAATGGCTGCAAGCTAGTGCTGCCTGGCCCGGCCCTCGACGCGGCCAGCCTATACGAGCTTTTTGAGAGCGAAGGTGTTACGTTCTCGGCCGGCGTGCCCACCATCTGGTTTGGGCTGCTCACCTACCTGCGCGAGGGCAAGCGCCGCTTTTCCACCCTGCACAAGATGATAGTGGGCGGCGCCTCGTGCCCGCCCGCGCTGCTACGTGCCTTCGACGAGGAGCTGGGCGTCGAAATCCGCCACGCCTGGGGCATGAGCGAAACTTCGCCGCTGGGCACCGTCAGCACCCTCAAGGCCAGCCAGCTCGACCTACCCGAGGAGGCCAAGTTTTTCCTCAAAATCAAGCAGGGCCGCGCCATTTTCGGCGTCGATATGGAGATTGTGGACGGCGAGGGCCAGCCGCTGCCCCACGATGGCGTGGCCTTCGGCGACCTGCTGGTGCGCGGGCCGTTCATTGCCAGCGACTACTTCGGCACGGCCCACCCCGGCCAGCTCACGGCCAGCGGCTGGTTCCGCACCGGCGACGTGGCCACCATCGACCCCGATGGCTTCATGAACATCACCGACCGCTCGAAGGACGTGATAAAATCGGGCGGCGAGTGGATTTCTAGCATCGACCTCGAAAACCTGGCCATCGCCCACCCCGCCGTGGCCGAGGCCGCCGTTATCGGTGTGCCCCACCCCAAATGGAGCGAGCGCCCGCTGCTGGTGGCCGTTCGCAAGCCCGGCCACGACCTCAGCGGCGAAGAGCTGCTGGCCTTCCTCGACGGCAAAATTGCCCCCTGGTGGCGCCCCGACGCCGTGGAGTTCGTGGCTAGCCTGCCCCACACCGCCACGGGCAAGCTGCTCAAAACCCAGCTGCGCAAGGATTTTGCGGGCTACGAATTGAAGTAATACCCATGACCAAGTTTCTGCTGGCCCTGGTAGCCTGCACGGCCGGGGCCCTCACGGCCGCCGCCCAGGCACCCGCCGACCGCGATGGCTTACTGCGCTACGCGCCCGCCAACCAACAGCTGGCCCCGCCCCAAGCGGGGAAGCCGCGCGTGGTGCTGCTCGGCAATTCGATTACCGATGCGTGGCCGAAAGCCGATTCGGCCTTCTTCGCCGGCAGCCGCTACGAGCTGGTGGGGCGCGGCATCAGCGGGCAAACCTCGCCCCAGATGTTGGTGCGCTTCCGGCAAGACGTGCTGGACCTACGCCCGGCCGTCGTGGTTATTCTGGCCGGTATCAATGATATTGCCCAGAATACCGGGCCTTACGACCCGGTGGCCACGCTCAACAACATCAAGTCGATGACCGAGCTGGCGCAGGCCAATGGCATTCGGGTGGTGCTGTGCTCGGTGCTGCCAGCCTTTGATTTTCCGTGGCGCAAGGGGCTGGAGCCGGCGCCCAAAGTAGTAGCGCTCAATCAGCAGCTGCAAGCCTATGCCGGCGCGCACAAGTGCACTTACCTCGACTACCACGCGGCGATGGCCGACAGCCGGCAGGGCCTGCCCCCGGCGCTGGCCAAAGACGAGGTGCACCCGACCCTGGCCGGCTACCGCCTCATGGAGCCGCTGCTGGAACAAGCTGTGGCCACCGCGCTGCGGCGAAAGTGAGCAGGTACCCTTGCATTAAAAAGCCCCGCCGATACTATATCGGCGGGGCTTTTTAATGCAGGAAAACCTTACTGGCCCTGTTGCTGCTGCCGATAAATCGGCTCCAGAATCTCGTAGGCCTGCTTGGCATGCACCTCATCCTTCACCTGGGTGGCGGCCTGGTACACGCTCTGGAGCGTGAGCAGGTTCATGCGCTGCAAGTCGTCGAGGAGCGCGCCGTCGTGGGTTTGCAGGTAGGAGAGGGTTTGCAGGCTGCGCTTGGTGAGCTTGTCGAGGATGGCGTCGGCCTGGGCCTTTTCGCCCACGGCGTAGAGCACCGGCACGAGCTGGGCGGTGTAGTAGTCGAAGGGTACGGCCGCGTCGGGCATCACGGCGAGGCACTTGTCGGCTACTTCCTTGGCCTTAGCCAGGTCGCCGGCGGCGGCGTAGGCATTGGCGAGGCGGGCGAATTTATCGCGGTAGTTCGACGGAAAGCGCTGGTTATTCTCGTCGTAGAACACGTTGGCGTTGTTTAGCCCGCGGTAGCGGAATTTGTGCATCAGGTCGTCGTAGCAGATGGCCTTCTCCACGTAGCCCTCGTCGCCGCGGCGGTCGTAGTTGGGGTCGCGCAGCGGCAGCAGGCGGTAGGCCATGCCTTCGAGTTGGAAGTAAGGCTGCAAGTTCATGAAGTCCGACGTGGCCACCGTGGAGCTGAAGTAGATGGGGCGCTTCCAGTTGTTGGTCGCAATCATGTCCAGAATCACCAGGTTTTTCTTCTCGATGGCGCGCTTGCCCATGCTCCAGTCCATGCGGCTCACGAGCTGCTTTTCGCGGTCTTTGGGGATGATACCCAGCGCTTTCACGGCCGCCGTGTCCACGTTCAGGTAGAACTTGGGCGTGGGGAAGGTCATGGTCGAGTAGTTGCCGTCGGTGTACTTGAGCAGCGGGCTGCCCTGGCCCACCAGGCTGATGAACTGCTTGAGGTCCAGGCTATCCACCGAGGGGTTGGGCGAGAAGGGCAGCATGTCGTTGTTGCCCTGCACGTAGGTCGCGTCGTTCATGCCGATGGGCAGCGGCTGCGAGAGGTAGGCGCGGCGCTTCATCTGCTGGATGTACCAGTCGGTGTTCAGGTACGAGAGCACGGCCACGCGCACGTCGGTGCGGATGCCCTCCACCTCCTGGGCGTACCAGAGCGGGAAGGTGTCGTTGTCGCCGTTGGTAAACAGGATGGCATTCGGCGCGCACGAATTGAGCAGGTTCACGGCCGAATCCACCGAGTTGTAGCGGCCTGCGCGGTTGTGGTCGTCCCAGCCCTGGGCCAGCAGGATGCCGGGCGAAATCAGCCCGAGCAGAATGGCTACGCTGGCGCGGGCATTTTCGGCCTTGAGGGCAGCGGCCAGCAGCTGGCCTAGCCCAATCACCCCTAGCCCTATCCAGATGGCGAAGGCAAACGTGGCGCCCGTGAAGGTATAGTCACGCTCGCGCGGCTCCAGCGGCGGCTGGTTGAGGTACACGATAATGGCGATACCCGTAAACAGGAACAGCAAGCCTACCACCAAGGCGTCGTGCCCGCGCCGGCGCACCTGCACAAACAAACCGATGAGGCCCAGAATGAGCGGAATCGCGAAGAAATTGTTGTGCGCAAAGCTGGTGCCCAGGCGCGGCGGCAGCGCCGAGGCCGCCGGGCTAAACGGCGTGACTACGCCCGACTGCTGCACGTCGGACTCGCGGCCCACGTAGTTCCAGAAGAAATAGCGCCAGAACATGTGTCCAATCTGGTAGCGGAACAAGAAGCTCAGGTTCTGGCCCATGGTGGGCTTCACGCCCTCCTGCAAGTCGGGCACCCATTTCTTGTATTCCTGAATGTGCTCGGGCTGGTAGCTGTACAGGCGCGGCAGCAGCATCTTGTCGGCGTCGGCGTAGCCGGGCTCCTGGGCGCGGGGCAAAATCTCGACGTACTTGCCCTCGGCCCGCTTGTAGCGCGGGGCGCCTTCCTCGTAGTGGTCGGGCTGGGCGTTGAACTGCGGGCCGTAGAGCAGCGGGCGCGAGCCGTACTGCTCGCGCTTGAGGTAGCTCACGAAGCTCAGTACGTCCTCGGGGTCGTTCTCATTGATGGTGGGATGAAACGACGAGCGGATAGGTACAATAAGGTAGGTCGAGTACCCGATGAGGATGAACACGAAGCACAGCATGGCCGTGTTCAGCAGCTGGCTGCGGTTCTGGTACGACAGCCGGAAGCCAAACCAGATGGCGCCCACAAACAGCAGCAGGAAAATAATCAGGCCCGAGTTAAAGGGCAAGCCGAGCTTATTGATAAAGAACACCTCGAAGCCGCCCGCCAGGGTCGGCAGGCCCGGAATGATGCCTACCAGCACCGAGCCTATGATAACGAGGCTCACCACCAGCGTAATAATGCCGCCCACCATATTAGGATTGGCCGAGCGGCGGTAGTAGTAGATGAAGGCCAGCGCCGGCACAGCCAGCAAGTTCAGCAAGTGGACGCCGATGCTGAGGCCGATAACGTAGGCGATGAGAATGAGCCACTTATCAGAATCAGGATTTTGGGCGCGCTCCTCCCATTTGAGCATAATCCAGACCACGGCGGCGGTGCAGAGGCTCGACATGGCGTACACCTCGCTTTCTTCGGCGTTGAACCAGAACGAGTCGGAAAACGCGAACGAGAGCGCGCCTACCACGCCCGCACCCAGGATGAGCAGCGTTTGGTAGCCGGTGGGCTCGGGCGTTTCGGTTTCAAACTCGCTACGGGCCACCAGCAGCTTGCGGCCCATGCGGGTGATAATCCAGAACAAAAACAGCACCGTGAACGCGCTGCTCAAGCCCGACAGGGCATTCACCAGCACCGGCACCTTGGTCGTATCGCCAAAGCTGAATAAGGACATTAGTCGGCCCAGGATGAGGAAGGTGGGCGCCCCCGGCGGGTGGGGCACCAGCAGCTTGTAGGCGCAGGCCGTAAACTCGCCGCAATCCCAGAACGGGGCGGTGGGCTCGAGCGTGAGCAAGAAGACGACGGCGGCGATGGCAAAGACCACCCAGCCGACCAGGTTATTCAACCGTTGAAAAGAACGCATACGGGGCAAGAAGGGCCGGCCGCGGCAGCCGGGGCCGCCGCATTCGCGCCAAAGGAAAATTCCGGTATAGCTAAACCGTTGCCACTTGGCAACAAGCCCCCAAAAGTAGGCAACAACCGGCCAGGGGTTGCGCGGGCGGCTGGCCAGGGTATAAAAAAAGCCGCTCCTGGACAGAAGCGGCTTTCAGAAAACGAGCGTAGTAGCCTACAGCAGCGTCAGGCGATTGGTGCTCACGGCCTTGTCATTCACCAGCAGCGAGCAGAAGTACAGCCCGGCCGGTAGCCCTGTCACGTCGAGGGGCAGGCCGGTGGCGGCAGTAGCCAGCGGCAGCGGCAGCAGGCGCACCTCGCGGCCGAGCACGTTGCTCAGGCGCATCTTATAGTCGGGCCCGTGCTGGGCTGTGAGCTGTACTGTGAGCAAGCCGCGGCCGGGGTTCGGAAACACGCTCAGCGAGGGCGCGCCCAGCTGGCTGGGGGCCGGCGCGGGCAGCGCAGCCAGGGCCGCATGGAGGCTGGGCGCCGTGAACATGGCCGGGCTAGCGGGCTTCAGAAACGCGGCCATGCCGGCAATAGGGCTGCCGGGCGTCCAGGTAGCCAGCGGGTTGGCTAGGCCGCTGGGGCGTACGCCGCGCGCCCACACCAGGCGGGCGGTAGTGGTGGCAGTGAAGGCCGTTTGGGTCGGAAACTGCTGGGGCGCCGCTACTTCGGCTCGCACGGCGCCCACGTGGGCGCCGTAGGTGGCCGCGGCGGCGGGTAGCAAGGCCAGCCCGGCCATGAAGAAAGTTAAAAGACGAGTAGCAAGGCGCATGGACGGAGCAAAAGGAAGGTGGGAAAGCCAGCTGCTGGCTCAAAGGTAGTAGATTACCAGTGAGCTGCTAGTGAACAAGCACCGTGCCGGGTGCATAAGTTTCCGAGCCGGGGCAGTTCGTCGGCCAACGCCCCGGTTTTCGCTGCGAACGGACTATCAAGTATTTATCAGCTGCTAGCCGAGTTGGGCGGGCTGCGAGCCGGCTGAGCAAATCCTGGCTGACTGACAGGCTGCCGCCCACTAACTGGCTTGGTAAGCCCAGGCCGGAAAAAACGACAGCGTCAGAGGCTGATTTATACTTGCCTGACCGGGGCAGGCCACCCGGAAGGCGGTAAAAAAGCAAAGCGGTAAGAATTTCTTAACTGAAAATGGCCCCGCCAATAGCGTGAAGCCACATAATGCAAGAAAATGAAAAAAAAATGAAACTTTCTTATTTTGTCTAAATCCGCTTCTAAACGGTTACCCGTAAGTAAGTAACCTCCCTCCTAAGGCAGAGGTTCGGGTCCGTGGTGAGGGACTACTGCCCGAATGGCTGCCTTGCTCTTACTCCTTTTCTCTATTACCAAACCTTTACATGAAGCGTACATTTTTTACTGCCATCCTGCTGGTTGGCCTCGGGACTACCATGTCTTACGGCCAAGCAGTAGTAGACCCAGAATTGCGGGCTGCGCTGGCCACCAGCCCCGTAGCGGAAGTAGTCGTTACCTTCAACGGCGATGGTGCCCCGCAGCTAGCCCAGCTCAACGTGCTGAAGCAGCTCGGCATCAACACCGGCATCACGTTTCGGGCCTTGCCGATTGCCGGCGTGCTTGCCACCGCCGCCCAGGTAGAGGCGCTGGCCAAGAACCCGGCCGTGCGCTCGCTCTACATCAACAAGCAGCTTGATTATTATAACTACCACGATACCAACCTGACCGGCGTGCGCCGTCTGCGCGCCGATAAGGACGTGACGGCCCGCAACGGTGGCACGCCCGTGTCGGGCCGCGGCATCGGGGTGCTCATCAACGACAGCGGCGTGGACGGCACCCACGACGACATCAAGCTGGGTACCCACCTGGTGCAGAACACGCTGGGCTCGACCAACCTGCACAACCTCAGCGACATGCTGCCGGTGACTTACATCGAAGGCGTGCCAAATACCGACAATAACTCGGGCCACGGCACGCACTGCGCGGGCACGGTGGGCGGCAACGGCGCCAAGAGCAGCGGCAAGTACGAGGGTGTGGCCCCCGGCGCCTCGCTGCTGGGCTACGGCTCGGGCGGCGCGCTGCTGGTGCTCGACGCCATCGGCGGCTTCGACTACGCGCTGACGCACCAGTTTCAGTATAATATCCGGGTGGTGAGCAACTCGTTTGGCACCTCGGGGGCTTTCAACCCCGACGCGCCCATCAACGTGGTAACCAAGAAGGTGTACGACAAGGGGATGGTAGTGGTGTTCGCGGCCGGCAACTCGGGCCCGGGTGCCGATACGCACAACCCCTACGCCATTGCGCCCTGGACGATTTCGGTGGGCGCCGGTGACCGCAACGGCCTGCTGGCCAGCTTCTCGTCGCGCGGGGTGCGCAACCAGAGCGGTACCTTTACCGCCGATGGCGAAACCTGGACTTACAAGAACGAGCCCGTAATTGTAGGGCCCGGCGTAGACGTGGTATCGACCCGCGTAATCGGGCCGGTGGCCTCGCTCGGCATCCAGACCGACCAGGCTACCCTGGCTCCCAGCGAGCTGCCCTTCTACACTACGATGAGTGGCACCTCAATGGCCACGCCGCACGTGGCGGGCATCGTGGCCCTGATTCTGGAAGCCAAGCCCTCGCTGTCGCCGGCCCAGGTGAAGGAGATTCTGCAAAAAACCGCCACCAACATGCCCGGCCGCGAGTCGTGGGAAGTGGGCGCGGGCTATGTGAATGCCTACGCCGCCGTAGACCAGGCCATGCGCAACCCCGGCTTCGGCTCGACGGTAAACGCGGCCAAGCGATTCAACAGTAGCGTGAACTCGATGATGACCGAGGTGCCGTTTAGCGTGAGTTACAACCCGGCCGTGGCGGCCGGCAACCAGTTCACCTTCCAGGTGGCCAGCGGCACGAATAGTATCGAGACGAAAATCTCGTCGCCCGGCCTGCTGGGCGAAACCGGCAACCCCACCAACCTCATCCTGATTGACCCCAACGGCACGCAGTACCGCTCGGGTACGCCCGTTACCTTCACGCTGAGCACCGACCGCAGCGTGGCCGTAACGGCCCCCATCGCGGGCACCTGGACGCTAAAAATCGACGGCCTGCGCGGCGTGGCCCTGCCCGAAACCATCAGCGGTAAAATCACGCTGCTGACCCCGGCTGGCACCACTAATCTGAACGACATCACTGGCCACCCCGCCGAGGCGGCCATCAAGCTGGCCGTAACCAACCGCCTGGTCGATGGGCTCTCGGGCGGCTTCAAGCCCAGCGACAACCTGACCCGTATTCAACTGGCCAACTACTTGCTAATGGGCCAGGAAATCCGCCAGTACCTGCCCACTAATGGCGCCGTTTCGTTCTCCGACGTATCGGGTACCGACGTGCTGCTGGCCGAGGCCGTAACGGCCAAAGGTGCCGCCGTGCGCGACCGCTTCCACGTGAACAACGGCGTGATGAAGGCCACCGCTGCCGGCAACTTTGCGCCTACTGGCCTGGTGAGCCGCGCCGACCTGGCCTACTCCATGGTGCAGGGCCTGGGCTTCCAGAGCCAGTCGCTGAGCCGCAACGGCCAGCCCGTAACCGTGACGGTGAACGGCCAAAAAGTGGCTATTGATGACGCCGCCAGCATCCCGGCCGGCCTCGAAGGCTACGTGAGCGTGGCCCTGGAGCTGAACCTGATTAACGCCTACTACTCGGTAACGCAGGGCCCGTTCGACTTGCAGCCCGTGCTGCACGCCACCTTCAAGCCCACGCAGCCCGTAACCCGCGGCGACTTCGCGGTGGTCGTTACCCGCACCTTCCCGCAGTACAGCGCCCAGACCCAGCCGGCCGCCAGTGCTCGCTCGGCCGCCCCGGCCTCGGCCGAGGCCGCCAGCGCCGTGCCGGTTAGCCAGGAAACTGCTGCTTACCCCAACCCCTTCAGCGGCAGCACTACCCTGAGCTACTACCTCGCCCAGGATGGCCCGGTGAGCGTGGAAGTCTACAACAACCTCGGCAGCAAAGTGCGCACCCTGCGCGTAGCCACCGAGGCTGCTGGCAGCCACCAACTGCGCTTCGACGCCGGCGACCTGGCCCGCGGCAGCTACCTCCTCCGCGTGAAAACCGGCGAGGCGGCTACCACCAAGCGCCTAGTTATCCAGTAGTACCCTAGCCAGGAAATAAAAGCGGCCTGCTCGGTTGAGCAGGCCGCTTTTTATGTTTGGGGGGGGGCACCCCGTTAGGGCTACCGCACCCGCACCACGCCGGCCCCGTTATAGGAGTGATACTCCGCATTATACATGGCATCCGCACTCACCGGCCCCAACTTGAATGTCCCCTTGCTCACGGCCCTAGCGAGATAGTAAAACGTCTTAGGCTTGGGCGTGGCGGTAGTGAAGAGGTTGAGGCGGTCGTCGCGCACGTCGAGGTAGTCGGGCTGGTCGGCGTTGGCCACGAAACCTATTTCGCGGGTCACGCCCAGACGTGGGTTTTCAATTTCGAGGCCGGCGGGCAGCAGGTCGGTGATGGCCACGTTCTTGACCTCGCCGGCCGCGTCGGCGGCCTGGATGGTGAGCTTCACCACCACCAAATCATTCTGGCGGAAGGTGGCCGCGCCCACCGGCTGCCCGGTCCGGGTCAGGAACTGGCGGCGCACTTTCAAGTAGCTGTCTTCCTCGCGCACCCGGCCGCCGGCCGAGATGCCCTCGGCCTCCCAGAAGTAGTAGAGCGCGCCCGCGCCGCTGGCCTTGAGCAGCAGCTGGTAGTTGGCCACGTTGTTCACCGTGAGGTCTTTGCCCGAGAATTGCCCCAATTGCTTACCGCCCGCCGAAATAGTAGCGGTAGCGGTGCTGGCCTGGCTCTTGCGGGCGATTTTGCCCAGGGCCAGCAGGGCAAAGGCGCGCTCCTGGGTGTTGAGGTAGCTGGCGGCGCGCACCTGCCGGCTCAGCTGCCTAGCGATGCTGATAACCTGCGGGTTGGTAGGGTCGGCTTCGAGCAGGGCGTTGAGGGCCAGCGCCTCGTCGCGGATGGGCGAGGCGAAGGAGTCGCCCAGCTCGCGGGGCGCTTTCTCGGGCGTAAACTGGGTGGGCAATACCTCGCGGAAGGCCCGCTGCTGGCCGCCCAGCGCGTAGGTGCAGGCCAGCAGGAAGCGCGCATCGGGCGTGAGCAGCGGCCGGTTGGCCTTGTAGTAGTTGAGGGCCACGGCATCCTGGCG